>Ga0310691_10000037_pt1 | contig 255580 bp, 194 predicted proteins | sample 176DNAGHGlowgp2_FD_203887 | JGI IMG/M metagenome (GOLD analysis project Ga0310691, IMG submission 203887) | Sheep rumen microbial communities from Palmerston North, Manawatu-Wanganui, New Zealand - 1766 DNA GHGlow gp2 (v2) (version 2) | ecosystem: Host-associated > Mammals > Digestive system...
CTTTCAGTTTCACTAATCTTAAGGTTGGTGATGAAATAACAGTGGTTGATCCGGCGGAACTTTATAGCTTGGTCCAGGAAGAGAAAAAAAGAGCTAAGGAGTTCGATGACGAGATTCATTCTAAAAGGGATGAGTGGGACAGAAATCATAAGGATGAAAAGGACGAAGAGGGGAATCCTCTAGAGAATCCATATGACAATTATTCCGATATTATTGGAACAAGAAGGAAAGAAGCTTGGATTATTAATTCCGCAAGGGAAAAACTTGTGGAAGAGGGAAAATGTGAAACCTACGTTATAGAAGGAATAATTAGGGATGATCCCAATGCGGTTACAACGCTTCCGTCTCTCGTGGTTCCGCTTGATAAGTTTTTCTCGATGACCGGAAGAACTGAATCTGACTATGTTGGTATGAAGTTCCATGTGACAAATATATTCAGCAGAGATTTTCAAAAAACTGAGTTTCAAAATGCACTTAGAGAGAAGGAAAACTATTGGGATGAAGGCATTGAGGAAGAGGGGCCGATATACAATTCTTTTACGTCGAGTTATCTTGAAGGTATCCTTAACTTAACGGAAGGGGCTAGTAGTGTTATATATATCCTTTTAGGAATTATTATTCTTATAATAATCAGTCTTCTTAATACCATGAATGTCACTATAAGTAGTTTACAAACGAGGCGAAATGAATTCGCACAGCTAAGAGCCCTGGGAATGACCAAGAGGAGTCTCCTGAAAGCAGTGCTATTAGAAGGTGGAATAGTCTGGATAGTTTCGACTATACAGGGGATAATTTTTGGAATACTAATTCAGTGGATTTTGTACAGTACAATAATTAAGCTCGTGATAAATTCTCCGTTTAAAGTATTCTGGCCTGGAATAATACTTACGGCCCTCCTTTCCTTTGTGGTTTTATGTGGCTCCAACTATGTATTCTTTAAACAGATGAAACTAAATGTAGCTGAGGAGTTAACTCGGTCCGGAGAATGATGAAAGTCTTTGGGATAATAAATCTTCATCAAAAAAGAAGAAAGGCAAGATTATGAAATATATCAGAAACAAAACTAAGATAGGAATAACGATTCTAGCGCTCGTAATGGTCCTTGTCGCAGCTCTGGGACAGTCTCACATTTCTGAGGCTATGACTCCAAGAGTGATGCTAACGGAGTATTCTATAAAAGCAAGTGATTCGTCGGGAGACATATTCCCTGGTGATACATTTACAGTTACATTCAAACTGAAGAATACCAGCAAGAACAAGGTTCAGAATCTGAAGTATTCAGTTGTATCTGACAATGGAGAATTTCTACCTGCAGAGGGTGTTGGAACAGGCTTTGTGAGTGAACTGGCAGGCGAAACAGAAGAGGAATATTCTGTAAGTCTGGAGGCAGCTAAAACTCTTGAGGAAAAGACCTACAAGATAAAGATCAAAACAGAATATGAGGATTGGAACGGTGGCTATAAATCAGAGGATACAATATATGTGCCAATAAGCCTTAAGACAGAGGTTCTTGTTTCGGATACATATATTGCCGAAGAAGAAATTCGACTGGGAGATAATATTGAAATTGTTTCAACTATTAATAATACTGGAGCGGCTAAGATTTATAAGGTTACCGCTAGAGTTGAAGGTCACAATATAGCAGATGCGAAAACATTTATAGGAAATATTGACTCAGGTAAGAGTGCTGCTGTTGATATTATCACGAAGGCGACGACGCATGACGATATGCGTGATGCGACGGAATATGATAATGACCTCATTATCACCTACGAAGATATCGAGGGAAATGAATATACCGTGAAGGAAGGACTTGGTAGTATAGAGGTTCTGGAGCAGGATTATTCTGATGTTATAAAGATAAAGGAAGATACTTCGAAGCATATGAGTGGCGTAACAAAATCACTAATTGCTGCTGCGATAGTTGTTTTTGCTTTGCTTCTTCTTGTTGTTAGGCGGGTATTAAAAAAGAAGAAGCTTGAGAGAGAGTTCGACTAGTAATATCAATTAAGAATCTATATTAAAAGGATGTCAACTATGGGTTATATAATTAAACTCAGCCTGTCGAATATTAAACTCCGTAAGTTCAGAACCGTTCTCACAATCATAGGAATTATGATTGGTGTAATGTCCATCGTTGCTATGCTTACAACAGGACTAAATGCCAAGAAAACTATGATGGATAATGTTGAGAAGACTGGTAGTACCAGGGAGATAATAATATATCCTCAAAGTACACATAGAAAAGACCGTTTAATTACTGACTCGGTTATAGCCAAGCTGGAGAAACTGGATAATGTAGAAGGCGTTTATCCAGTACTTACAGCAGAGGGGCAAGAGAAAATAAGCGGTTTTGTTGATTGGGAGTCTATAGAGGGCGTTCCAACTGAATATATGGATTACCTTAGCCTGAAGGAAGGGAATGTGCCAGAGCGTAATGGCTTCAGACCAGAGCTCCTGATAGGAAATGGCCTCAGGTCCTCTCTTTATAATGAGAAGACATGGCAGCAGCTGAGTAAGAGCGTAAAAAAAGATGACACACTTGCTGGGAAGAAGATGGACTTTGCGCTAAGTAATGATGTCCAGAATGATGATGAAGAGATGGCATCGTCCACTGATGCAGAGGCGGATGGGGCTTATGGCTATAATGAGTTGCAAAAATATGTGAAACTCAGTATCGTGGGCGAGACAGATAACGAATATGATTACAGGATTTATACTGATATCGATACTCTGAAAATGTTTCTAAAGAAGGAGGCAGTAAATGGCAAGATTCCAGGACAGCCTCTTGATAAGAATGGAGAACCTTATAATATTTGGGCTTACGATAGAGCGATAATAAAAGTCGATAATGTTGATAATGTAAAGCGTGTATCTAAGGTTTTGTCAGATATGGGATACCAGGTTGTTAACAATCTGGAAATGCTGGAAAATGTTACCAAAACTATTAACATGGTCCAGTTTATACTTGGAGCATTAGGTGCTATTGCAGCAGTAGTGGCTGTCATAGGAATAGTAAATACCATGATGACCGCAGTATACGACAGAGTGAGAGAGATAGGACTTCTCAAGATGCTTGGTTCTGACAGTGATGATATAAGCTTTATGTTCCTGTTTGAATCAGCGCTTATGGGACTTGTCGGCGGAGTTTTGGGAGTAGGACTTGCGCTCCTTGTAGACATATATATTAACAAGCGACTTGTTGAGTTTATGGAGATGCCAGAGGGGACGTGGCTCATGACTACTCCGTGGTGGCTGATCCTCGGTGCCATAGTTACTTCAGTTATTGTGGCTGTATTAGCAGGTGCCTTCCCAGCCAGATGGGCCTCGAAAATAAAACCCCTGGATGCAATCGCGCAATAAGTCAGTGGGGACAGATCTGTCCCTACTGACTTATTTTGCTATAGGGGTGAAAGTGTGCTAGAATGTTAGAATGTTGGGAAGCCTTATGATATAAGGGGTTTTAACCGTTTGAATATTTTGATATAAAAGGATGAATTATATGAAATTAGGTGAGTGGAATATACTCCGAATTGATAGAATAAAGGATGTTGGTGCGTATCTTACTGATGGTAAGGGACTTGGAGATACGATGGATGTGCTTCTGCCAACCAGACAGATCCCAGAGGGGCTTGAGATTGGTGATAATGTTGAGGTTTTCTTGTACAGGGATTCTGAAGACAGGCTTATAGCAACAACTCATGAACCACTTATAACTCTGGGAGAGATTAAGAAGCTCAAGGTTAAGTCGGTTAGCGATATAGGTGCGTTTCTCGACTGGGGCCTCAGTCGTGATCTTTTCCTTCCATTTAAGGAGCAGACTGTTAAGGTTCAGCAGGAAAAATCTTACCTCGTAAGGCTTTATATAGATAAGAGTGGCAGACTTGCTGCATCTATGAAAATAGCAGGCGCCCTTAAGCCAAATGATATCTACAAGAAAGGTGATCATGTTAAGGGTGTTGTTTACAACGTAAAGAAAGATTTCGGTGTATTCGTGGCACTTTATGATAAACCTCTTACAGAAGAGGAAACGTCAGAAGAAGAGGTGGAAACTGTTAAGTATTCTGGCCTCATCCATTCCAGCGAAGTATTTGAAAATCTCTATGTTGGTGACGAAGTGACTTGCCGTGTAGTTAAAGCACGCGAGGATGGTAAGCTCGACCTTGCCATGAGAGATGAAATTCCACAGCAGATGGAAAAGGATGCCGAGATGGTTCTGGATGTCATCAAGAGTTACGGCGGTAAGCTTCCTTTCAATGACAAGGCAGATGCGGCCCGCATTAAGAAGGAATTTGGTATCAGCAAGAACGCATTTAAGAGAGCGGTGGGTCGCCTCTACAAAAATAATCTGATTATAATAGAAGAGTCAGGAATCTCCCTGGTTTGACGAAAAAACTGCGATATTGTATAATATTACTTTAAAAATGTAGCTACTTGGTAGTTTTAGAGGACTAAAAAAACTAAGGATACATGCATGAATAAAGGTATCGCTAAAAGAATACTTTGCTTGATAACGTCGCTTGTGGTAGTTTTTTCGGTGGTGTTTTCTTCTGTTGCAGTTTTTTCTAAAGAAACAGAGGATAATCAGGAAGATGATCTGTGCTATCAGAGCATAGATATTTATCCAAATGGTGAAGATTCAGAGGAGGTTGTTACGCTGGATGGCGATATGCCAGAAGGGGCGACGGCCGATGCGGTGGATGTCACCGATAAATGTGTGGATGGATCCTTGTATGATGATTTATCTGCTGAGATACAGGTTCCAACAGATAATACATATTTTGCTACAGGTTCAGATGCTGAACTGGCTACACCAGCTGAGAGCATAGAAACTGTATCTACTTCTACAGACGCAGAGGATGATCTGGAAAATTACTCAGTTCTCGCGGCATATGATATAACCATTTCTGATGGAAATGAAGAATATCAGCCGGACTCAGAACATCCAATCAGCGTATCTATTACAAATCCCAATATTACTGAAAATATGGATCTCAAAATCTGGCATATAAAGGATGACGGGGAGAGAGAAGAGGTAAAAGAGTTTAGCGTCGAAGACGGTAGACTTGTTTTTGATGCGTACGGATTCAGTGTTTACGAGATTATGGGAATGGATGATCTTGTTGCCAAAGAATTTTATGACAATCTGGCAAAGGAAGGCGACAAGGGATTCTATGTAAGTGTTATTTCAAGTAATAATGGTCCATATTATTTTACTGATGGAATAAAACCAAAAGTAAAGGAAGATAATCGAAGCGGTATTATATCAACTACAAAAAGCACAACTGTTCCAAGTAATGCGGTAAAACTGTATTTTGAGAGATATAAAGATTCCAGAAATAGATTTTATATATACACTATAGATGATATAGGAAACAGACAGTATATAAATCTATTTAGGAATAAAGAATTCGCAGAAAAAAGGTCGGGCCTTAAATATACTACTGATGAAGACGAGGCAACTCCATTTACTCTTGAGTTAAATAGTAATAAGCAGGTTCGTGTATCAGCTGTATCACCAGTGGATGGGAAAAGACATTATGTGGTAAGGGATGGTGGAAATACCGCTTATGTTGGCTATGCAGATGTTAATGATACATCAATGGCTTGGATGACAATTGATAGCAGTCTTGTTCCACAGAGCGCGGATTTGGATAATAAAACACTTGGTCTCATGAATTACACTGGCGGAACTCATGGTTATGCTCTTATGGCGGATCCTAATGTTCATGCTCTTGTTGAAGTGGCTACTCATCAGACAGAGGAGAAAGAGGGAATAACCCTTTTTGTTGATGAAGGAAGTGAGGTAACCAGGTGGACTTTCCATAAGGATACTGATGGAAAGTATAAGCTTTCAGGCGTTTATAATGGAAACACAAAATATCTCACAGTTAATGGAGATTCATTATCTACAACTGAATCCGAAGCGGATGCAGTTTCTTTTGATGTCGAAAGAACTGGCGACGTTATTCAACTAAAATACAACGGTAAGTATGTATCTCTATATTCTAATGAAACCTCAGGAGAAACTACATATTATTATGGACTGTCGGATAGTTCATCAGTTAATTCCAAGCTTAATATGATAGATTTTGCGAGTATAGAAGATGATGATCAGTATATTTTTACGGCGGAACGTGTGAGTGTTTCTGCCCTTAAAAATGGCGGAAAATATATAGTTTATACTCGTATATGGGATGATAGTAAAAAACGATACGATATATATGCGGTTGATCATGATGGTACACTATATCCTTGCTATGCCAGTGGTGGAAAAATATTATGGCTTGGAAATGGTACAGGATCTTTGGAATGGGAGTTTACTGAATACTACGATAAGGTAACAAAGGAACCTAATTATTATTATGAACTCTATAATCCATATTCTGAAAAGTATATTGCGCCACAAATGGTTGGCAATCAGATTCTATCCGATAATACTATAGGAATTAACCTTCAAGGAAGACGTGATGGAGAATACTATAGTGAAATACTAGCCTGGGATAATACCTATTATACATATGTTGGTTTCAAGCCAAATGAGGAGAAAACAAAGCTGGTTCCAAGTTCAAAATCAGCGGCATATCCATTCTATTTTGCTAAGCTTGAGGATATGAATCTTAGTGATAAGCTTAATGAGGTTGCGACTCTTGACAATAAGCAATATGGAATCACTATGAAAATCAGGGATTATGCAAATCAGAAAGAACAAACGGATGTCGTAGGTACTAACAGAGGAACAGTTGGTACAAAAGGTAAAAAGGGTGTTCTGTCGACAAATGTAGGTTCGGACGGTTATCCAATTGCAACTCAGACAAATAAATCATTAAAAGGATTGTTTGATGGTGCCACTGAAGTTAATCATATATTTTTGGAGAATGAATATAATACTAGTGGATACTTTTTGTTTGACAGTTGTCAGAATTTTGCAACTATATGTGATGAAAATGGAAATATAAAAACTCCTGTTGATGGAGTGATAGATTTTACGGTTTATCGAGAATTAGGAACAACAGATACGACGGGAAAGAACACGCTGAGGCATGGGCAGTTCCTACCATATAATATTATTAAAGCGGGTGTATATACTCAAACTAACAACCCCCTAAATCTTTATTCTGCTCTTGCCACGATTACCCAGGGTGATACAACAGGCTTACTTCCTGATAGCGATCCTCGTAAATATGAGAAGCTTCATAAAGTATTAGATAGTAATGGGAATGATAACCCAGACTATCAATATGGTGTAGAGTTATCTGCTTCTTTCGTCCAGACAGTTAGTGGAATGGATGCTTGGGGCCATGACATTATATTTGAATTTACTGGTGATGATGACTTTTGGCTTTATGTTGATGACGAACTAGTTATTGATCTAGGTGGTAATCATTCTGCCCTTGCCGGTTCGGTAAACTTTAGGACTGGCGAAGTGAAGGTGGATGGTATTAATGGTACAAGAACACTTAGAAAAGTGTTCGAAGATAACTATAGAGGTAGAAATCCATCGGCAACAAATGAACAGGTGAATGCTTATCTTAGTCAGTACTTTGATGATGGAGAAGTTAAGTTTAAGGATTATAGCCAGCATACTATGAAGGTTTATTATATGGAGTATGGTGGTGGAGCTGCAAACCTTAATATGAAGTTTAACCTTGCTTCAGTTACTCCTGGAAGTGTTGTACTTTCAAAGGAGATATCTGGAGATGATAATAATGTTCTTGATAAGGACTTTATCGAGTATCCATTCCAGATATTCTATACGGTTGAAGATGAACAAGGTCAAGAGCATGAATATGCACTTACTAATTCCGATCCTCATTCGGGTGTAAGTTACCAGAATTCAAATAAGCCGGTTACCTTTGTAAACAGATACAAACCGCCTGGAGTGGATGAAGATGATGCGTACGATAATGTATTCTTTATCAATCCTACACAGAAGGTTGAAATATCATTCCCTGATAATACTATTAAATATAGAATAGTTGAGTGTGCAGTAGATAGTTCAATATATGACAACGTATTGATAAACGGAATGCCTGTTCCGGATGAAAGAAAGAAAAAAAATGGAAACTATATCAGTTATATATCAGAAACCGCAACTGCAGAGCTGCATCCTACAATTTCTTTTGATAATCACGTAAAAGAAGGCGTAATTAAGAGCCTTTATATTAAAAAGAAGCTTGTTGATGAAAATGGTGATCCAATAACTGGTGATTCAGGCAAGTTTAGTTTTAGATTGTATTTGTCATCTTCTGATATAGATCCTGATGATCTTTCGCTTGCTAACATGTACAAGTATTACGTATTGTCTGATAACAATAAGCTATGTAGACATAATTATCAGACAGGCGACTTTGTTGAAACATCACATGAATATTCAGATGCATTCATAAAAGATATTACTGATGATAAAATCTCTGGTTTGACTGTTGATGATGTAACCTTCTATACCTCTGGTTTTGGTGCGATTTCTAACATTCCATCAGGCTACACCATCGTAGTTCCAGGACTTCCGGTTGGTGCTGTCTTCAAAGTAACAGAAGATACCAAGCCTGGATATGGTCTTGATGATTATGAAATGGTGAAGGGTTATAAAAAAGAAGGGGATCAGTATGTGGAAATCAACTCTTATCAGACTTATCAGGGAAAAGAGGATAATGTTGGTAAGGTGATTGTTGATTCTGATCCAATGGTAAATGTTGTTAATAAGAAGGGTTACGGTCTTACTGTTGAAAAGAACTGGAGTGACCTTGGCATTACAACCTACCACGACCCAATATATGTAGCAGTTTATGTGGATGGAAAGCTTCTGGATGGTTCAGTGAGAAAACTTGAATCTCCAACTGTTTCAACATATTATTTCTGGACTACATTGGTGCCATATTCAAGTGGAAGAGCTCGTACAAATCTTGATGGATATGAAGTTAAAGAAGTCAAGGTTGAAAATGGAAATGTAACACCACTTGAAAGTGGGGATACTATAAATCTGAATGCTATACCTGTGGGAAGCACCACAAAGAAAGCATATGACTATAATGTTTCTTATAGTCAGGGAGAAGAGGTTAATTCAACAAGAACAGACGTTATAACAAATACCAGAGAAGATGGTGTGGCGATCAGACTCCTTAAGTGGGGCGGCGAGACACCTCTTAAAAATGGTTCGTTTACCTTAGATGATCCGAGTGGAAATAACTTAGGAACGTTTACTTCGGATTCTGAAGGAATAGTAAATATAATCTACGATTTTGAAAGAGAAAAACTTTATACACTTACGCAGGTTGAGGCTCCTGAGGGTTATGTAGGTATTCAGAAGACGATAAAGTTCAAAGTTGCTAATGACGATACGATAACTCTCTATAATGAGGACGGTACTACCATCTGGGGAACAGATCCAAAGGATGTAGGCTGGGCTGATAGTAAGGCTGGACAGAGAGGCCTGACTGGATTTGTAGATGTATATAATAAGATATTTAATTTCAAAATTGAGAAGGCTGATAGTGCTGACCAGAACAACAAGCTCGGAGCGGCGCATTTTGCTTTATATAAGCAGATGAATACGACGGTTGGCGGTTATGTTAAGAATGTCAACCCTATGAGTGGCTTTGAAGATATTGTTACAGTAAATGGTGAGGCTACGATCTGTGGAGGAGATTCTGGTAGATTTATTACACCTGGACCAAATGGTACAGTGTTCTTCCTTACAGAAACTGAGGCTCCACCAAACTATTCCAGAATGACAAAAGATATTGTGTTCAAGCTTTCTCCAACAGGAGTTCCATCTCTTGTGGATGCAGGGGATAGTCGTGGTGAACTGATAGAAACTGGGGATAGCTATATCTATAGATTAAGCGTTCCAAATACGAAGCTAAGAAATGGAAAAGCACTTCTTTCTGTAACTAAGACGGTTGTAGGAAGTATGGGCGATCGAAACAAGGATTTTGAGTTTACCTTTACTGTTGAAACCCCTGAATCAGAGGGCTATGAATGGTACAAGGACGGAATTAGACAAAGTACCAAGATTAAATCTGGTGAACCATTTACTTTAAAACATAATGACGAAGTTATGTTTAATCTTCCACAAGGTACGAAAGTAACTATTGCAGAAGTAGATAATACGGGATATACGACTACTATACAAAAAGGTAGTGATGCGGAAATATCTGATACAAGTATTCAGGTGGAACTTACTGCAGATACTAAGCTTACCTTTAAGAATACGATTAATGACCCTACTGAGACCGGAATAAAGAGTGGTTCAAAACTGGGTCTGATTCTTATAGTTCTTATATCAATCATAGTTTTAGCAAGTAACATTTACATGAGTAAAATGGCAAAAAAATAAAAAGTCATTTGTTTCTTTGAGGAGTAACGTGTATGAAAATGATGCGTAAATATACAGCGTTGATATTATGTATCATTATGATAATTTCCATGGGGATAGTTGCATCGGCGGCCGAGCTCGGAACCGGTGGAACTATTAACCCAACAGCTGGAGATAGTGAATTACAAATAAAGAAAACCATTAGGATGGAGAATGCTGAGGCGGGAACATATTCTCAGCCAGACGTTGATTATATGTATAAGGTTGAGCCGATAGATCCCCCAACAGGCGCTAAGATTGAAAATATACCTGTTCAAAAAGGTCCTGTTGATGGCGTTCTTATTAAGTCAGATTCTGAAAAAAATGCAGAAGGAAAAGTCTCCTTCTATAGTCATGAATCTTATACAACCAATACTTCTGGCGATGTGAAATACCAGGATGTATCGAAGTATCTAACGTTATTTACTGATATAAGTAAATTCGCTGCTCCTGGCATTTATCGTTATCATATTTTTGATGAGACCAGCGAAGATGCGCTTATAAAAGCTGGAATAGTCAGAAAAGCAGCAGATGATGGTTATGCTACAGGTAATAACAAGGTTCAGGATGTTGATAGATATCTGGATGTTTACATCGAAAATAATGATGCTGGAACAGGGCTTAAGATTGGTGCATATGTTCTTTTCAGTGAGAATACAGTGGATGCTTCAAAGAAGTCTGAAGGATTTATAAATACTGATAAGTATCGTACATACAATGTAAAGATACGTAAGCTGACAGATGGAAATCTTGCGGATAAGAATCATGAGTTCCCATTTACGCTGGACGTGGAAAACAAAGATGGTACAAACGGCAATAATCATACATATTACGTGAGCAAGGGTAGCGAGGCGGCAACGGCAAGTACTGCTACCAAAACGACCTTTAATCTTAAAAATAATGAATACTACTATGTAAAGGGGCTCACACCTTTTGCAAGTGTTAAGTTCTCAGAAAAAAATGATACATCGGATGTGTATAAAATATCCGCTGTTGGTTATGTTACTCCAGGAGATGAAAGCACTAAAAAAGGTGTTGTGGCTGAAACAACAGCAAATGGCGGTGATGACATTTCGATGTCAGACTATAAAAAAGTATCTAACTATGATTCCTCGATAATTTCGGTTTCGGCTGATGAGGCTTCAGTAACCGAAATGGGCGATGTGGTATGGAATAACCATGCTGAGGCAGTATCTCCTACAGGAATCCTTCGCCGTTATCTGCCTTATGTTGCAATCTTTGTTGTGGCTATAATACTCATGGTTAGTCTGATACTAAGTCGCAAAAGAGATGAGGAAATTTAAGAACAGTGAAAGAAACTAAAGACCAAACAAAAGAAGAACGCATTTCGGATAAGAGAGTACGTAGACTGCAGATGATTGGACTCCGTATTCTGGTTCTGTTGGTTGCCATATGGATAGTATTTTTCTGGATCATAGGGATTACGACCGTTCCAAATGGTGATATGTTTCCAAGCCTTAAGGCTGGAGATCTGCTGATCTACTATAAGATGGATACAGAACTTGTATCGGGAGATGTAATTACATTCCATAAGAATGATACGAAGTATGTTGGCAGGATTGTGGCAGTTGGTGGAGATACAGTGGATATTACTGACGAAGAAAAGCTTTCCATCAATGGAAATGCAGTATATGAAACTGGCATTTTTTATAACACGCCTAAATATGAAGGCTTTTCTGATTATCCACTAGTGGTGGATGAGGATAGTTTCTTTGTGCTGGTTGATATGCGCGAAGGCGGAGAGGACAGTAGATATTTTGGACCTGTTTCCAGAGATGAGATAGATGGTCTGATTATAGAGGTTCTTAGGAGAAATGACATTTAGCTGATGAGTGATACAGGTTCTAATAAAGAGAAAAAAGTTCTGGATAGAATAATATCTTTTGCAGATGGCTTTGTGGGAATATGCACGATTGTGCTTATTTCCGGCCTCTTAATCTTTAGTCTCTATGCGCTGTGGGATATGTTATATAGCGATAAGACTGCATTTAGCTCCTGGGATCTGCTGCAATATAGACCAAATGTTGAAGATGGAAGCCAGCCTTCTTTTGAAGAACTGAGAGCTATCAATCCTGATGTTGTGGGATGGTTAACTGTTTATGGAACTAGTATTGATTATCCGGTTCTTCAGGGAAAAGATGATCTGGAATATCTAAGCCGTGATGTTTATGGAGATTTTAAACTGACTGGTTCTATATTTCTTTCGTCTGAAAATGCAGACGATTTTAGTGATCCATACAGTATGATCTATGGTCATCATATGGATAATGGCGCCATGTTTGGTGGGATAGATAAGTATGTTTCGAAGGAGTATATGAAGTCTCATAGTGAGGGTGCACTTATTACACCTGAAGCGATTTATAGACTGGATATTTTTTCTTCTGTTTCTACAAATGCATATGAAGATGCTATCTACGATATAGGTGCTAAGAAACAGTCGAATGGATTTGATAATTTTATAAAGTTCATAGATGAGAATAGTATTGCGATGCTTAGTAGCGTTAATACATCAGGTCTTGATAAAGTAGTTGTGCTTTCGACCTGTGATTCTAATTCTACAGATGGAAGAATGGTGGTTGTTGCAAAAGTCAGCCCAGCTACTGAAGATTATCTGCGTAGTCATGAAGATGCGGTCGCTGAGAAAAAAGTGGCTAAGGGTCATGGTGAAAAGAAACCATGGGCTGTTCTTGATCTGATCGTACTGATTGTCAGTGTGGTTATGACAATACTGTTTGTTAAAGAGATTAAAAATGTTCTCTGTATAATACCTTGTATTTTAGGACTGATTCTTTTTGTGATCACTGAAAATATAATGCGACCTATTACCGTAATAGATAAATGGACACCAGTTATGCTTCTGCTTTTAGGTGTTATCATTTTTACTGCGGGTAAAATTAATAAGCTTTCCAATAAGACTGAAAGGAGGGGTGAGGCAAATGAAAAAACTGAATAGACTTAACGGGGCAATTGTTATGATCCTCATCCTGACAGTGATCCTTCAGTCGAGTTTTGGAACAAGGGCAGCGACTAGTAAAACTCCTCGATTGGAAGTGTCTCAGAAATTTCAATCTCAAGGAAAAGATGTAAATGAAGATAATGTAATTTGTGAATATAAGCTTACTGGAGTAGACGGAACAGAACCTCTTCCTAATGGAAGCAGTGGGTCATATACTTTTGCCATAAAGGGTAATGGAAAGTTTGGTATGGACATTTTGGTACCACCAGATTCTGGCAGTGGTTCTACTGCAATAAAATACACAAAGGCTGGCGTTTACGAATATACCCTGGAGAGGACATCTGCCTCTGGTATATCTGAATCAGAGCTTGCAAATTATAAGCTGGATAATTCTAAATATACGATCAGAGTTTATATAGTTTATGATAATACGGATCTTACTTTTGGATGCATTGAAGTGGTGGATAAGAATGGTAATAAGCCGGATGAGATTTGCTACATCCATGGGGTGCCTTTCGATGAGTCCACCGGAGATGAGATAACAACAGAAAGTCCTTCAGTTTCTCCACCTGCTGATAGTCAGAAATCAGCTACAGTTAAAGAGAAACCGTTAACAGGAGACGAGATAGCCCTTTTAGCAATTGTTTCAATTCTGGGGTTGTCAGTTTTAGGAATAATAATTATACTTATCCTGAAAAGGAGGAAAGATAAATGAAAGAAATAATCAGTACAGATAAGGCTCCAGCAGCCATTGGACCATATTCACAGGCGGTAAAGGTTGGAAATCTTCTTTTTACATCTGGTATGATTCCAATCGATCCGGAGAGCAACACTCTTGTTGAGGGTGGCATTGAAGTTCAGGCAGAGAGAGCTCTTCAGAATGTGAAGGCGCTTCTTGAGGCATCTGGCACATCAATGGATAAAGTTGTTAAGACAGTTGTATTCATCAAGAACATGGATGATTTTGCAAAGGTAAATGAAATCTACGCTAAATACTTTACATCTGACTTCCCAGCAAGAAGCTGTGTTGAAGTTGCAAGACTCCCTAAGGATGTTCTCATTGAGATGGAGGCTATAGCAGAGATATAAGATATGGTTCATATTATCTATAAAAAGGATAGAGAAAACTTTATATCTGAATTCAATAGCTATCTGGACAAACGTCCAGATGGCTTTTTGCTTATAATTTCACCTGATGATACATATAAAAATGAGCAAAAAGGAGAGGTGGCGCTGAATCAGTTTGCAGATAAGCTTGCCAGGATTCTGGAGAAGAATCCAAGTGCTGCGCTTGTCACTCCTAAAAAGCTTTTCCAGTTTCCAAACCGTATAACTGGAATTATGTTCAACATGGAGGTTCTTTCAAAGACTGACCTCAGGTTAAATCCGGAGCTTCCTTTTAATTATGAGGCGGACTTCCTGATCGACCTTGTTGCAGATCATGATTATCTGATCTGTCAGGATGTAGAATATTTCCAGTCAGAACCTGGGGACGGAAACTATCGTGAGTTTGAGGGTATTTACGAAAAGGCTTGGTATACAGAAAACATCGACCATTACCTTCTTCCAAAGCTGAGCAGCTACGAGGGAAATGTGCCTGTCTTCGTTCAGTTTTATACTATGTATTATATTGCCTGCCGTCTGGATGCAAACATGAATAATAATAATCGTCATGTCTTGAGTTCAGAAGAGGTAGATCAGTTCAGGGAAAAGCTGCACGCGGTTCTTCAGTATATTGAAGATGATGTGATAATGGGTATGTACGACTATCCTGTTTATAAAAAGGATTTTCAGTACCAAAGAATGCTCCTCAGATTTAAATATGGCGACGATTCAAAGAGTGGTCTTGAGTTCTACGATATGGACCGCCTTAGATGTAACATCCAGTTTATGGATTATCGAAATGGTTCTCTGGAGATAGATGGCTCCTTCCCAGATACAGTAAGTAAGGACGTAGCACAGTATTATTTCGAGATGAACGGAAAAAAGTACCCGCTTCAGTTTTGTGAGCGTTATGGGCTCACAAAATTCTTTGGTAGATCTGCTTATAAGAGGCTGCCTTTCCATGTGAGCATTCCACTTGAAAAGGTTGGAGATATCACGGTTCACGTTGTTTTAAATGGCGAAGATCACCAGATCCCTTGTGAGTTTAAATCCCATACCAGCAGACTTGCGGTTTATCCATATCAGTCCTATTGGCATTTCTCAAAATACATTGCATCAACTATAAGAGATAAGGATGAGAATGGAAATGTAATCGTTACCGCAATCAAAATCCGTCGTTATAATTTCTTTAAAATGGCGGCTAAGGAAATCGGTATAGGGGCAGAACTTTTATTCTCTTTCCAGATGCACCGCTTCAGATTTTTCCTTCTTAGAGCAGCGTGGGTTGTTACAAGACCTTATTTCAAGAATAAAAATATATGGATGTTCTTTGATAAGATTTATAAAGCTGGGGATTCTTCCGAGTACTTATATAAATATGCTTCGGCGCAGGTCCAGGATAAAGCTGGAAAAGAAAATGCGCAGTATTATCCGGACAAGCTGTACTATCTTGTAGATGAAAAAACTCCGGATTATAAGAGGCTCATCGAAGAAGGCTACACGCCTCTTAAGAGAGGCTCTTTCCTGCATAGGCTTGTTTTCCTGAATGCAAACATGATGATCGTCAGCAATTCTACGGTGTTTGCGTTTAACGATTATTATCTGGAAAACTCAAGATATATCAGGGGTATTCCGGACTTTCATACAGTCTGCGTTCAGCATGGTTTGTCGGTACAGAAGATAGCGCTTGCTCAGCAGAGGCTGAGAGATAATACAAGACTTTACTTCTGTGCATCTAAATATGAGATAGAAAATCTTTCTCATCCAGTTTATGACTATGTGGGATACGATGCCTTGAAACTGACCGGTGTTCCAAGGTACGACGGCCTGATAAACGAAGATAAAAAGCAAATCATGATTTCTCCTACATGGAGAATGCAATCTGCAATGATGGTATCCAAGAATGAAGGAGTGGAACGAGACTACAATCCATTCTTTAAGGATACTGATTACTATAAGGTTTATAACGGTCTGATAAATGACAAACGACTTATAGATGCAGCTAAGGAATATGGTTATCGTATAGCTTATGTTCTGCATCCTATCGTCAGTCCACAGGCCAAGGATTTTGATAAGAATGAATTTGTAGATGTCATCCCATCTGTAGGTGACATGAGCTATGAAAAAATGTTCCGTGAATCCAGCCTTATGGTTACGGACTACAGTGGTATTCAGTTTGATTTTGCTTATATGAGAAAACCACTGGTTTACTATCATCCGGAAGAACTGGAAGCTCATTACGAGGAGGGTACATTCCATTACGATACAATGGCTTTCGGCGAGATAGTAAAGAAGAGAGATGAACTTGTAGATCTGCTCATCGACTATATGAAGAATGGCTGTAAGATGAAACAGAAATACATTGACAGAGCAAATGATTTCTATGAGTTTGATGATCATAATAACTGTAAACGTATATTTGATGAGATGATCAAATACCAGAAAGGATTATCATCCTAAGAGTAGTATATAAAGGAGAGGTATGAATACAGTTGAGATGTGGAAGGTTCTGGGAATAGAACCTACAAAAGATGAAAATGAAATTATAAATGCATATAGAGCAAAGGTTGTTACCGTAAATCCTGAGGATGATGCTGAAGGATTTATGGCTCTTCGTGAGGCCTTCGAAATGGCACTGAACTTTGCAAAAGAAGATGACGTGCTGGATGATGGGAAACACGAAAAACCTGATTCTGAAAAGACGGATATTGATAGACATATTGATAAGTTTGCCGACATTTATAAAGATGTACTTACGAGAAAAGATTTGACTTTGTGGGAGGAGTGGTTTGCTGATCCTCTTTGTACAGAGCTGGATTCGTCAGATGTACTCCGTGAGGCAATGCTTGCTTACATGATGGATCACTTCATGCTTCCAAATGAAGTTTGGAAGATGATCGGCGAAACTTTTAACGTGGAAGAAGATAGACAGGTTCTTCTGGAGAAGTTCCCAGAGGATTATATTAACTATGTCATCTTTAGAATTCAGACCAGCGATTTTGTTGAATATGAATTCTTTGAAAGTCGTGATGATTATAATAAGAGACGCGAGGGAATTATTCCAGAGATCAAGATCACTGGAGATACAAGCGCACTGGCTGAAGAAAAATATGATGTTCATAATGATGTATATATAAGGATTCTTTCACTGCTCCAGTCTAATATTATTAATATCTTCAGCTTTGAGCTGGATGAAAAAGAAGATGACAGAACTCCTGAACAGAAGGCTGAGGAAAAGCAGAAACAGGTGGACTTCCTTTGTGGTTCACTCGAGTTCCTTAATACATTTGACATCTGGCATCCTATCGAGGTTGGTGCAAAGATCAGAGCTCTTGAATTTACAGATAGAATTGATGAGATGAAACAGCTAGCAAGCGCTGTTATATTTGATAATCTGGTTCCAGATAATCTTTATACAAGAGCGGAAGCTATTTACTCACTTCTTCGTATTGTAAAAGAGTTTTCAGACCATGTGACTGAAGAGGAAAAGGCGAAGATTCTTGAGGTGGCTCCTGGTGTGATTGATGATCTTTATGAGAAGGATCCTGAAAGAGCAATGACTCTTATGGCAAAGGGTTACCTGCAGCTTGTAGAAGGTGACTTTGAAAAAGCCAGCGATACTATCATAAATATTCTTGATCAGAATCAAAAGCATTCAGAGGCTGTTTGGCTTCTTAAATTTATCAGTAAAGCAGCTACTGACAGCTATGAGGAAAAACTGGCGGCCGGAACTGCAACTGTAAAGGAAAAGGTTGAACTTGCCTGGTCATATTTCCGTATTGAAGATGTGGACAATGTTTTCCGTGTCCTGGAGCAAACAGAGCCAGACGATGAAAACTTCTATGCATACAACAATCTTTACGGACGTAGTTATGCCACAAAAGAACAGTATGACAAAGCGGAGCCTTATATTAAAAAATGGGTTGAAATGCTGGATGAACTCCGTGCTAAAGATGCAGCCGGAGAGGAACTTTCAAAGAAAGATAAAGAAAGAATAGACAGGACTGCATTTTGCTATTATATGTATGCGCTTACTGAAGAAAAGCTGGATAGGATCGAGATAGCAGAGGAGTACTATAACAAAGCAATTGATTACTCTCAGGAAACCACCAGAGATATGAATGAGCATCTTTTCTATCTGGAGAGTTTTGGAAAACTCCTGAATGAAAAGAGAAGATTTCCAGAGGCAATGGAAATCTGGAACCGCATGATAAAGACTGTTGATCACTGTGTTCCTGCTTACATCCATAGACAGGAAACAGCTCATGAAATGCGAGATGCTCAGCTTGTTATCGATGATTATTATAATATCATTCGTGACTATCCACAGTATCCAAAGGCTTATGTTTATGCCGCAAGAGTTTTCCTGATCTATAATCAGTATGAGGATGTTGAAGGCGTTTTTAAAAGGGCAGAGGAAGCTGGGATTAAGAGCGATATGCTGGAAACAATTCGCGCTCACATGTTCGAAAAACAGGATAAGAAAGATGAGGCCGAGGCGCTTTATCTTCAGCTTATTAAAAATGTGGAGGCCGGTGAATCTGATATAGAAGAGGTTGCAGAGCTTTATGCTGATATGGCATCTTTCTATATAAATCATAGAGATGAAAATGGCGCAAGAACAAAGCTTAAGGAAACAGCTGAGTATCTTGCCAAGGGTCTTGAGGTGGATCCAAAATATAAGAGACTTCTTTGGATAAAGACTGATCTGGAAGAATTCTCTGGAAGGCAGGCGGATGAGGTTTACAAAGAGATGCTTGAAACCTTCCCAGAAGATCCACAGGTGTTCTACGAATACGGCGAATATCTGAAGAGAGATGGAAGACCTGGTCTTGCAATTGGCCAATATGAGAAGACTCTTGAGCTTGATGATGGTCACCGTGCCGCAAACAACAAGCTTATGGGCCTGTACCTTGATAAATATCTGGATACAGAAAACAGGGATTATTACAACAAAGCCAGTGAACATGCAGCTCGTCAGCTGGAACTGATTGATGATGATTATTACAGAATAGAGCGTGCGCTTATGTTCCTTGATGGCTATGAAATTGATAAGGCCGAAGAGGATGCCAGAAAGGCTATCGAATTTAAGGATACGAATGTTTATGCCCACAATGCGCTTGGACTTTGTTTCATTAAGAGGAGAGAATATGAAGAGGCTCTGAAGTGCTTTGCGAAAGCTATCGAAGTAATGGAGGGTGACGAAACCCCTGTTCCATTTATGAATTCAGCAAAATGCTATGAGGCTTTGGGAGATTATAATAAGGCTCTGGAATTCGTAACTAAGAGTGTTGAGAGGTTCGGGCCTACAGCAAATAATAAATATGTTGCCGCAAGACTCAGTGTTAAAGCTGGAAAATTTGAGCAGGCATCAAAATGCTATGAGGAGTTGGTAAAGTATTATACAACTCAGCTTGAGAAGACTGGAAACAAGTGGAATATTTCCAAGATTGTAAGATATATGATCAAGCAGATTGATGTAGCTATACTTAGTGGTAATGATCAGTCTGTTCAGATAAAGAGTTCGCAGCTATCTACCTTCCTCAAGGAAAAAGGATATCTGAATAAGGGGCTGGATGAGATTACTCTTGGCGTTGAGAGAAGGGTGGCCAGCAATGTATTCAGACAGCTTGCAGATTTCTATCTGAACAATGAAAGACAATATAAACTAGCTATAAAGTATTTCGAAAAATGCATTCGCTTTATGATGCCAGGCGGCTCGCAGGGACCACAGACATCTATCGTAGATGACGCAGAACGTCTGTCACCAGTAAAGAAGGTTCTTAAGAAGATGGGACCTGAAGCATATATTGAGCGCCCTGAAGATGTAAAGGGGGCTGACCTCTATGATATAGCAGAGATGTATAGATTCTTCGCAGGTGCATGTTATGCCTATGGCCTTAAGAACTGGGCAAATGAAATTGCGAAGAGAGCACTTGAATGCTATAAGAAAAAGTATGGAAGCATTGAGAATTATCTTTCTTATCCATCAGCAGAAGCTCTTCGTAGAAGTGACGTTGCAATGATCTATTTCTATGCCGGAATGGAGAAGGAGGCAAGAGAATTACTGGATACAGTGGATAAATGTGCCCCTTGTGACTTCTGCAATTGTGGTGTATGCTATGATAAGTTTTTAACGTTGGCTAGAATTGAAGAGCTTTTGGGTAATTTCCCTGATGCTATTGATAATTTCAGAAAGTCCAGAGATATGTCTCCAGATGACGCTGAGATTTACACAGCTCTTCGTAGCCTTAGTGGGAAATCAAAGATTTAAAACGGAGAATTAATAATGATCGTAGGAATTGACTTGGGTACAACCAACAGTCTAATTGCATATTATACGGACGAAGGTCCAAAGATCATACCTAACAGACTGGGTGAGAATCTCACCCCTTCTGTTGTTAGTATTGATGAAGAGGAAAATGTTTACGTAGGAAAAACTGCCAGAGAAAGAATGAGGCTCTACCCTCAGTCCAGTGCGGCTGTATTCAAAAGAGATATGGGTAGTGATAAGAAGTATGAGTTGAGTGGTAAGGAATTTACTGCTGAAGAGCTTTCATCCTTTGTTCTTAGATCTCTTAAAGAGGATGCAGAGGCATTTCTTGGTGAAGAGATTGAAGAGGCAGTTATTAGTGTGCCTGCTTATTTCAATGATATGAGAAGAAAGGCAACTAAGAGGGCTGGTGAGCTGGCTGGACTTAAGGTAGAAAGAATCATAAGTGAGCCGACTGCGGCAGCTATTGCCTATGGCCTTTACAATGATGATAAGCCTGCAAAGAATCTTGTCTTTGACCTTGGTGGTGGTACTCTGGATGTTTCTATTTTGGATTACTTCCCTCCAATACTTGAGGTTAGAGCGGTTGCTGGTGACAACTATCTTGGCGGTGAGGATTTTACTCTTGTTATAGAAGAGATGTTCTATAAGAAGAATTCCAATATCAAGAAAGAAGAGATTTCATACCGCGAGGCTGCACTCATTCATAAAGCGGCAGAACAGTGCAAGATTGCCCTTGCAGACAGTGGTTCAACTACAATGAAGTGCAAGGTTGCTGATGAAGAGATTGAGATGGAAATCTCTTACGAGGATTACGATAAGGCATGTGAACCACTTTATGAGAAGATAAGAGTTCCTGTAAAGAGAGCTCTTACAGATGCAAAGCTTAAGCTGACAGACATTGATAAGATTGTTCTTGTCGGTGGTGGTACAAAGCTTATGGGTGTAAGAAGCTTCGTAAGCAAGATGTTCCATACATTTCCGGATACAAGCATCAATCCTGATGAGGCTATAGCTCTTGGAGCGGCTATCCAGGCTGCAATGAAGGAACGTAAAGAGTCCATCAAGGAGGTTGTGCTTACAGATGTTTGTCCATTTACTCTTGGTACAGATGTAGTTGTAGAGCTTGGGGATGGATATAAAGAGAGTGGTCATTACTGTCCTATCATTGAAAGAAATACTATCATTCCAGCAAGTAGAACTGATAGATTCTATACAATAAACGATAACCAGACAAAGATTAATATAAGAGTTCTTCAGGGTGAGAGCCGTATGGCTAACAATAACCTGGAGCTGGGAGTTCTGGAAATTGAGGTGCCAAAGAATAAGGCTGGTGCTGAATCAGTTGATGTAACCTATACCTATGATATCAATTCAATCCTTGAGGTTGAGGCGAAGGTTATTTCAACAGATCAGAAGTTCAGAAAGATTATCAAAGGTCAGTACACAGAAATGACTGATGAAGAGATTGAGGCTCGTTTCAAGGAGCTGGCTTATCTTAAAATCCCACCAAGAGAGCAGGAAGAGAACAAACTTATTCTTCTTCGTGCCGAGCGTCTTTATGAAGAGGCTCTTGGCCTGGATAGAGAAGTTCTGGAGGCAGAGGTTCGTAAATTTGAACTTGCCCTTAACTCTCAGGATAAACGTATAATTGAAAAAGAACGTAAAAAGCTTAAAGAATTCCTGGATGGATGGGAAGACGAACTATAAAGATTAAGTGGGTGCGAAAAATCAGCACCCACTTTTTTTTATTTTTTTAAAACCAAACAAGCATTAGATGTGTCTTTGTATATGAAAGGGCTAAAAAGGCTCGGAAATATATAAGGAGATGAAGATATGGATCCACCTAAAAATGATATTGATATAATGGATTTGCTTTGGTATCTTATGAATTGTGAGAGGAGTAAACTAATGAGTTATTGTGAATATTGCGGGGCAAAATTAATAGATGGTTCAAAATTCTGTGTATCCTGTGGACAGCAGGTTGTACCAGCTTTCGATACAAAGAATCTTGTAAGTAGTGAGACAGTAAAGAAGGCTATGAATGGAAATGCAGATGCATTCCAGGAACTTTATGAAAAGACTTATAGAAGCAATCTTTATGTGGCTAGAAAATATATGAAGGAAGATGCATCTGCCGAGGATGTTCTTCAAGATGCATACATTAAGATTTGGAATAATCTTCCAACTCTAAAGCAACCGGAAGGTTTTGTTAACTGGGCTAGAAAAATAGTTGCAAATACAGCACTTAATGAACTGAGAAAAAGAACTCCACTTTTATTTGGGGATTTAAGTGATGAAAATAGCGATGGTGCGGAGATGGAATTTGAAGTAGAGGATACTTATGTTCCGAATAATCCAGAGGTTAGTTTTACTGAGAATGAAGAGAAAGAAATCATAAGCGAAATGATCAATTCTCTTTCTGATGAACAGCGTATGTGTGTTCTTATGTACTACATTGAGGAAATGAGTGTTAAGGAAATAGCCGAGACTGTAGGCTGCTCAGAGGGCACAGTTAAGTCTAGACTTAACTATGGAAGAAAGAACATAAAAGAAAAGGCAGAGGCTCTTCAGAAGAAGGGATATGTATTCGGAAGTCTTTCGGCTCTTGCACTCTTCATCTTTATCTTCAGAAGAGGTACAGAAAATGCGGCTGCAAATGCAAGTGTTATTATTCCGCCTGCAAAAGCCCTTGCGCCTGCTACTGTTCCGGAGCCTACTAGTGTGACAGCTCAGTCTGCTGGACCTGAATCTCAGGTGCCACAGCCTCCAGTAGAGAATCCAGTGCCACCAGCTCCTCAAGGCAGTGCTCCTAGTTTTTTGGCGGGGCTAGATATAAAACTTCTAATTCCAATAATAGTGACAGTTGTTATTGTTGGCGTGATTATTGCAGTGATGGTTCACGACACTAAGGATGATAATTCGAGACATTCCAGAAGAGAATCAACTACTGAAGCGACAGAAGAAGCTACAACCGAAATGGCAGAAGCTACAACTGACGCAGACAGCGTAGTTGCAGATACAGATGATGAAACAGCAGAAGAATCTACAGAGGAAGCTGTGGATGAGAATGAAAATTCTGAGGAAACAGAAGAAACTGCTGATAATGCAGAGTATGGTGATGCAAGCTGTATTTATGGATATAAGTGGTTCAGCAAGTACGAGATGAATGTTGTTAGTTCTGAGACTGTAGAATCTGGAGATGACATTATGCCGGATCAGACAAGCTATAAATATGATGTTACAGATACAGGCTCTGGGTATGAAATAGTTGGAAAACTTACAGTTCCTAACCGCATCGCTGCAGATGATTATAATAGAGATGCATGCCAAACGGTTGGTTATTCTTTTACAAATTATGGAAAGACATATACTGTTACTGCATATGAATTAAATGAGCAGGGTCGTGGAACCTGTACAATGCAGGGTGATGATGGAAAGACATACAAGATTAGTAATGATATAAGTTTTAGAATGGACGAACTGGGTGATGATCCTTTCTTTGATATTTATTGTGTGGATGATGATTCAACAACATTTGTTATTGAAAATGTAAAGATTTTCATTCCATATGGAAGTAATTATGAGTATGGTATAGCTGCAATGTGTAATGGTGGTGGAAATGGTGGAACAGCATCCATGGAGATAATGGGAATTAAGCTTGATGAAAATGGAGAATTTGCAGATAATATAGATCCAATAGCTGATGTTTTGAATCTTGGATTAAGTTATTAAAAAGGGGATTATGAGTAAGAAGAAGATTATTATAATTTCATGCAGTGTTATAGCGGTTATCATAGCTGCCGTGCTTGGCGTTCTTTGGTTCAGAAGCGCTCATAAAAATGAGGAGACTGTAACAACGGAGGCGGTTGAAGTAACTACTGAACAGGTTACAGAAGCCACGCCTGAAGCTGAGGAACTGCCGGAGGAAGCACCGGTTGTTAAGGCAGAAGATGAAGGCGACAATCTGTACGCTCTTTCCTGGAATGAAGTGGCCTGTGATAAATACATTATTGAATATATAGCAGGAGATATTTCCGAAGATGTTGGTGGTAACTGGGAAGAGTATAAAGAACTAGAGCCAGAAGTCACAGGGATAGAGCTTGGCCAACTAGAACCATTCAAATGCTATCTTTTCCGTGTAACAGCCAAGAGTGGAAGTGATACTTTTGAGAGCGAAGAGGTTAGGATAGAAACAAAAGAATCTGCGCTTTATTCTACTGTGTGGGCAACTCGAGATATGACACTTTATAAAACCTCTGATGGTGATGAGCAGTTGGGAACAGTTCCGGTTTTATCTTCACTCTGTGTGCTGGAAGAAAAGGATGGAAGATTTCTCGTTAAAACTGATGATGGCGAGGGTTATATTGACAGCAATTATTGTATGATTAACCTTCCTGATTATATGGGGGAGTTATGCAGATATGATATAACAAACAGCTACGCTTCTTGGTATACAGCCCATAATGCTCCTATTCCTAATGTATCTGGAACAGTTATAACTGGTTATGAAAATGTACTTCTGGATGATGGCACATTTCTTGTACCTCTTCTATATCCGGTGGCAAAAAAGCTGGTTCCTGCTGCAGAAACCGCAAGAGACCAGGGATATGTAATAAAGATTTACGATTCATTCAGACCATATATTGCAACAAGAGATATATATGATACCACTAGTGAAGCTCTTAATTATATAGTACCAAACTATTCTTATACACGTGTTTTTGTTGATGACTATAAAAATGGAAAGGCTGCAAGTGTTATATCACTATCTGGCCTCGAAAAGTACATTCCACCAGAACCAGAGGTTGTGGCGACAGAAGGCGATGCAGAGGGTGAGTATGCAGAAGGCGAAGAAGAACCAGCAGAGGAAACTAGTTCTGCAGTTCCTTCTGATCCAAATGTTGTTACATATCAGAAGGCCATTTGTGGAACTGGATATAACCTGGGAGCTTTCCTTGCTGCCAGTGGTTCAAGACACAACCTGGGTGTTGCAATTGATATGACTCTTGAAACCTTGGATGGTCAGGAACTTCAGATGCAGACAAATATGCATGACCTCAGTTACCATTCAGTTCAGGGTGCCAATAATGAAAATGCAAACATCCTGAAAAATATAATGGAGCCGGCGGGCTTTGGAATGATCACCAGCGAGTGGTGGCATTTCCAGGATAATGATACAAAAAATCAGCTTCAGCCATCTTCGGTTGCAAACGGAGTTTGTGTAGAAGGCTGGAAGAAAGATGCCAAAGGCTGGCGCTACAGAATGGCCGACGGAACATTTATTGAAAATAAAACTGAATCCATAAATGGAGTTTCCTATGAATTTGATACTGACGGTTATACACTAGATTATTAAAAAGAAAAAATAAAAAAATTAAAAAATATAAAACCTATCTCCTATTTAATGTGTCTTTATTTATAGAAAGGGTAAAAGCCCCAAATAAAGAACATAGATAGGAGATTTTATTATGAAGAACGAAACATTTAGAGAGATTGGCTACTGGGGAAGTTTTGGCGCAGCTATACTGAGTATTGTTAATGTTATTATCTGCTTAGTTAAAAGCATAAAGGAATATAAGGCTGGTGAGTATAGAGATTTTGTGGATATTATATCGAAAGTCCCAGAATATAGTTATGCCTCTATGTTATTTAAGATAACTGTTGGCATCCTTCTTTTTTCCTTCGTTATGATGTTTATATCATATATGATAAATGCAAGCGGAACACTTAAGGTATTTATGATAATCATGAAGGCTCTTCAGCTGGGATGTATAGGATTTGCTGTATTAAATGTTATCTCTGTTAGAAGCATATCTGTGGCTAAAATACCTATGGTTATTCTTGGGATAGCTGAAATAGTAGTGTTTATCCTTTATCTTATAGAGGCTGATCATAGAAAATCTATTATTAGAATGTCTGTTTTCTCTGTTCAGGTATTGGGAGCAGGAGTTATCTTTATGTTAATGTCTATACTTCTTATTCTTGCAGTTTGTATTTCAATCTGTTCAGTAGTAGATGCAGTTCTTAGAGCAAGTGAACCAAGATTTGCACTTTATGATACAACAGGAAAGTTTGTTGGATGGATTGCAAGGTCATAAAAAAGTGACTAGAATGTCGAAAAGTGGTATAATAGGACTGTATTTTTATTGCTTAGGAGGGTGGACTCATTAGTTCTAAGAGGAATAATAATTATTCGTATATCAGGGCATTAGCGACTATAGCAATAGTATTCCTTCACATGTTCCAGGATGCTTCTGAAGGTTTTCGGGTTATGGGTACAGCGAAGATTGTTTCCATGGCTCTCAGAAACTCACTTCTTTGGGCGGTTCCATTTTTCGTAATGGTATCCGGAGCGCTTCTTTTGGACCCAGAAAAGGAAATGAGCTATAAAAAGATATACAGTAAGTACATTCTTAGAATTTTTGTCTGTCTCATGGCGGCATGTCTGATATATGGAATCATTGAAATTGCTATTTGGGGAAAGGACTCGCCACTTAACGATTTCAAGGTATGGTTTTGGGCCTTTTATATGGGGGGTGGCTGGAAACCATTATGGTATCTGTATATGCTTATTGCGTTATATATTATGCTGCCAATCTATCGCATTATATCCAAACATTTAGAAGAGAAGGATTGGAAATATATTCTTGTTGTACTGATTATCTTCCAATCGATAATTCCTTTTATTAACTCTCTAAGTGGAGTAAATTGCGGATTTTATATTTGTGTTTTTACAGTTTATTCGCTTTACTTCTTCGTTGGATATGGCATTCACAAAAAGGTTATAAGTATTAATAAGGCGTTGGCATGGATCGGCAGTATAGCTGGGCTGGCACTGAACTTCGGGCTTACAGTTCTTGCCTTTATCTGCAAGATGGATAAATTGTATGATGCTATTAATTCATACTCATCTATTATTGTTGTGCTCCAGTCTATCTGTATGTATTACCTGCTAACAGGAATCAATGGGGAAAAGGAAAATGCTTTCTCAAAGATACTTATCTCTATAGACAGAGTATCTCTTGGAATCTACCTTGTTCACGTTGGTTTATTAAGTGTGATGATATATGGAGTTAAGTTTAATCCATACTCTTATGGATTTTACATGGTTATCATAGCTACACTTATAATCCTTATTCTTTCTTATGCAATTTCTCATATTCTGCATAGAATTCCAGGGGTAAGGAAATTCATTTAAGAGGGTGATTGTTTTGAAAAAAAGACTAATTATGTTACTGGCATCGCTTGTAATAGCAGCGGTTCTTTCTACTGCGGCTATTCCTTCGGCTCAGGTCTACGCAGCATCTTCGGGATGGCAGCAGGACAGTGAGGGCTGGTGGTATAGGAATCCAAATGGTTCTTATCCTACAAGCGCATGGAAAAAGATTGGGGGATATTGGTATTACTTTAATTACAAGGGATATATAATAACAGGCTGGCAGAAATTCGGTAGTGACTGGTATTATTTCTACTCTAGTGGTGAGATGGCAGCTAGTACAACTATCGATGGATACTGGATCGATAAAAATGGTGTTGCCACAGTTCCTGGATGGTACTGGGGTGCAGGCGGATGGTGGTATCAAAATTCAGATGGCACTTACCCTGCAAGCAGATGGCAGCAGATAAAGGGAAAATGGTATCACTTTAATTCAAGTGGATATTTGGATACTGGATGGTTTAAATCAGGAGGCAAGTATTACTACCTTCAATCTGATGGTTCCATGGCTACAGATATGTGGATTGGAAACTACTATGTTGATAAGGATGGTGTTTGGACAGATACAAAAGGTTCTAGTTCAAGTTCATCATCTGATGGCTGGGTCTATAAGAATGGTAACTGGTATTACTACATGAATGGTACTACATTCAAAGGATGGATGCAGGCCAGTGGCGGAAACTGGTATTACTTCAATTCTGATGGAACAATGGCTACTGATAAGTATGTTGATGGCTGGTACATCACAAAGACAGGTAAAGCCAATTCAGCTACAGCTACAGCTAAGAGCATAGTTGATTCAAATGGTGGAACTCTGAGAGCGGCTTATGATTATTCTTCCTCACTTTCATATTCGGGAAGAACTGAGTATGTTGAGTCCTGGGGAAGTGGAGCTCTTGCAAATCAGGGCTTCAATAATGGAACTGGAAACTGCTATGTAATGGCAGCTACATTCTATTGTCAGGCGCTTTGCCTTGGATACGAAGCTCATCAGATAGCAGGATACGTTCCTTCGATACACGGAGGACTTACTCCTCATTCATGGGTTGAAATAGATGAATCCGATGGAACATGGGTTTATGATCCAAACAGAACTATGGAATCCGGCGTGGATTCATACCATAAGTATTACACAGAACCTGGAACATGGGTTTATTCTGATTATCACAGAATGAATTAAATGTGGTATAATAGTTCTTGTGGAAAATCTAGAATAGATACATGGGGTAGAGAAATGAAGAAATACGGAAAAGTACTTGCTGCCGGTGTTGTTATGGGCATGCTGTTCTTGTCGGGATGTGGTGAGACCGAAGAGGAGACAACAGCAACAACAGAGGCAACCACTCAGGCCACGACAGAGGCCACTACTAAAACGACAACCGAAGCAACAACAGAAGCTACAACTAAGGCAACTACTGAGGCGACGACAGAAGAGACAACAGAAGCAACTACAGAGGCCACAACGCAGGCTCAGAAGCAGGCGACTACTGAGGCTTATGTAGCACCAGCGCCATCAAATCCAGATGATGGCTGTATAGGAGATACAGGACTTACTTATTAGTAAGTGGTATCAGTGAAAGGATAAAAAAGAGGACGCGAACCATTTGGTTCGCGTCCTTAAGTATTTTATAGGAGGGATTTTATAAGTATCCCATTGGATCAACGTATGAACCATTCACTCGGACTGCAAAGTGAAGATGTGGTCCGGTAGATACTCCAGTACTTCCGGCATAAGCTATTGTCTGACCAGCTGTTACATAAGCACCTGTGCTTGTTGCATAACCAGATAAGTGGAAGTAGCAGGTTGTAAGACCATTTCCGTGATCTACTATAACTGCATTTCCGCCGGCTCCATAATAACCTGTAAAGATTACAACACCGTCAGATGCGGCTACTATTGAAGCGCCTGATGAACAACCGATATCGATACCCATATGATTACTTGTAGCACCTTCTGTAGGTGATGTTCTTGCTCCAAATCCAGATGTTATGTAAGAGGATGATGGGCAAGGCCATGTAAACGCGCCACCGCCATATGAAGGCATTGAGCTTGAACCGCTGCTGCTGTTATCTGCAGTATTTGTCTGCTGCTGTGTAGCATCTGTTGATGAAGCTGTTTCAGTCTGCTTAGCTTGCTGTGCTGCTGTGGCTGCTGCCTCGGCTGCTGCACGAGCTGCCGCTGCCTGTGCTTCAAGGGCTGCTATAGAAGCATCCTGCTCAGCCTCAAGAGCTGCCAGCTCTTCGATAGTATATTCTGTATCAGCTATCTGGATATTATACTCTTCCAGAGTTGCCTGCTTTCCATCCTGCATAACCTGAAGAGCTTCCTGCTCTCCCTCGGCTTCTGCCTGAAGTGATTCAACCTCGGCAAGGTTGGAATCAATAGTTTCTTTATATTCTGCAATGGTCTGCTCAATTTCGAGAAGATCATTTAACTGTTTCTGATCATATGCTGAAACCTGAGATACATATTCAGACTGATTAACTACGCTTGAATACTCTTTGATAGAGAAGAGTGCTTCTATATATTCAGCATCTCCATTCTCGTATGCAAACTGAATGCGTTCCTTCATGCTTTCATACTGCTGAGCTTCAGCAATGTAAGCCATCTGAAGATTATTCTCAGCAATAGTAGCCTGAGCCTTGAAGTTATTACTCTTTGTATTGAGCTCTGAGATAGTACTTTCGTAGCTGCAGATCTCTGTATCCAGATCTTCAATCAGCTTCATAATGTCATCCTTCTCAGCTTCAAGAGTTTCAAGCTTTGCCTCAGCTTCCTGCTTTCTGTTCTGAGCATCCTCTTTCTTTTCCTGAGCCTCAGACAATTCATCAGCATAAACAACTGCTTCATTACTATATGTAGTTGGTAAAATCGTTACCAGTAGTGCTCCGATCATAAGGGCGCTAATGGTTTTCTTGAAGTTTCTTTTCATTGAATGCCCTTCTCCCTTACCTAAAATTTTCCCCGATAAATGGAGTTTACCATAAAAATTATATTATGTATACTAGGATATCATTATATTACAAAAAAAACAGAAATGCAACAATTTCTTAACAAATTTGTAACATCTCCGTCTTTTGATTAATTTCGAAATTTTATAAAATTATTAAAGATCCAGTCTATCCGCCAGGAAATCGTAAAGTGCCTGTTCGCAAAGCTCTTTTAAGGTATCCATATTCTCGGAAACATATGAAGGTTTTTCCTCCATTCCTTTGACAACCCATTCTACAACCATTCCACAGGCCCCGTAAGCAAAGAACCTGGCGATGAAATTTCTTTGTTCATCGCTGGCACTTTCTCTTTGAACATCCATTTCCTTCAGGGTTTCATCTATATAATCAATGGCCTGTTCAAAAATGTTCTGAGCCTGAACTATCATATATTCCTGAATATAGGTGCCGGTATGTGTGATGGTATTTACATAGAAGGTTTTATCTTCAGTCATAGCTGTCAGAAGAAGCTCCAGCTTTTCCGTCCAGTTATCAAAGTCTACATCATCCATGTATTTATCAAGAAGATCAGTCTGATAAATCCATCTGAGAAGCAGGTATTTATCTTCAAAATGATAATAAAATGTCTGCCTGTTTATGCCACATTTTTCTGATATATCCTTGACGGAAATCTTATCAAACGGTTTCTCTTTTGTTAGTTCTTTTAGACTATCAGCAATTGCTCTTTTAGTTATAAGTGACTCTGCCATAGGCTCCCCCTATTCATTCTGTCTTTATTATAGTAGAACGAAAAATCTAACGAACATTTATATGTTAGCACAGTTTTTGTTTTAATTGAACAGTTTTTGTTTTATTTGGGCGGTTTTTGTGGTACAATAGGTGGGCGTATGAAATTTGGAGGGTTGTAAATGAACATTGCTGGAATAATATTCCTCGTGCTCATCGCCATCATCGCATATCTTTTTATTTATCTGACTGTAAAGATAAATAGTATGGATGCGGAGATAAGAGATAAGAATTCTGAAATAGACGGAAATCTCTGGGACAGAGCATTTCAGCTGAGTAAGCTGGTGGAAATACTTCAGAACAAAAGCATAGAGAATGATATAGAGGTTGTTGATGTGAATACATTTGGCTTGGGAATGGCAGCAAGTATGCAATCACTAAATTGTGAAAAGCTGGATGTCAGCGATGAAAAGCTTCGTGCTATTCTTAAGGAACATCCAGAGCTTGAACAGGATGAGGATTTTGGAACGCATCTTGCTAAGTTCAATAATGCAAGAGTTGAGCTTAAGAAAGGAAGTCTTGAGTACAACAAACGTGTTTCCAAATACAATTCATTTATATCAGGATTCCCGGTTAGCTTTATAGCGGCTTTCCACAAGAAGTCAGAAAAACTGAGTTTCACACATTACTTCAAAGAATTTGAATCGTGATGTTTTTAGACAGATTTAGAAAAGTGTCTAAAAGTTCATCACGATTTTTTTTTTGTCTAATTACAAAAAGTGAGCGTCGTACTATCCTAGGAAACGAAGATTTAATTACTAGGAGGTGTGATCATGAAGATTGGAAAAGCAATTGTAGGTCTTAGGATCCCAATTCTTATAATTGCTGTGATACTTCTGATACCATCAGCTATCGGATATCTGCACACCAGAACGAACTACGATATCCTCACATATCTGCCTAAGGATATTGAGACCATGAAGGGTCAGGAAATCCTGGCAGACGATTTCGGAACGGGCGCATTTTCCATGGTAGTTGTTGAAGGTATGAAGGATAAAGATGTGAGTGAACTCGCAGATGAAATCCAGGAAGTAGATCATGTTGAAAGAGTGCTGAGTTATCCTTCAGCTACGCAGGGGGTTATCCCTATTGAAGTACTGCCGGACGAGGTAAAGGATACGGTAGTTTCTGGAGATGCTCAGTTAATGGCGGTATTCTACGATACTACATTATCAGCAGATGAAACACTGCAGGCTGTAGAAGATATCAGAGCCATAGCAGGCGAGAAGGTATTTGTCGGCGGCATGTCTGCAGTAGTAATAGATACAAAGAACCTGAGTGATAAAGAGGTGCCAATTTATGTGGCAATCGCGGTGGCTCTCAGTCTTGTGGTTCTTACATTAAGTATGGATTCATTTTTAATCCCTGTTTTCTTCCTGCTCAGCATTGGCTGCGCGATTCTTTATAACATGGGTTCAAATGTTATCCAGGGCGAAATTTCGTATGTAACCAAGGCTCTTGCGGCAGTTCTTCAACTGGCTGTCACAATGGATTATTCCATATTCCTGTGGCACAGCTACTGTGAGGAGAAAACGAAAGAACCAGATAATAAAGCGGCCATGGCAGTCGCAATAGATAAAACCTTTGTTTCAGTTTTAGGAAGCTCAATCACAACAGTTGCTGGTTTCGTGGCACTTTGCTTTATGAGCTTCACACTTGGTCTGGACATGGGAATGGTAATGGCAAAGGGAGTTGTGATCGGAGTTATCTGCTGCGTTACAATTCTTCCTTCAATGATCCTGCTTTTTGATAAGGCGATTGTGAAGACAGCCCATAGACCACTTCTTCCAGATTTCTCGAAGGCAAGCAAATGGATTGTAAAGCATTCATATATTTTCCTGATTGCATTTGTTGTTTTAATAATTCCTGCATATTACGGACAGTCACACAACAAGGTTTATTACAATCTGGATAGTTCACTTCCAAAGGATCTTGAAAGTATACAGGCTAATGAGAAGCTTGAGAAGCAGTTCAATATGGCATCTACACATATGATCCTCATTGATTCTAATATGAAGGATAAAGATGTGCGCAAGATGATCAGCGAGATAAATGATGTGGATGGTGTTAAGGCAACACTTGGCATCCAGTCACTTTGTGGAGCGGGAATGCCAAAAGAGATGCTCCCACAGAGTATTGTAGATATTCTGGATGACGGCGAGTACCAGTTACTCTTCGTAATGTCAGAATATAAGGTTGCATCTGATGAAGTAAATGCACAGTGCGACAGGATAAATAAAATAATAGATAAGTATGATGAGAAGGGAATGCTGATAGGTGAGGCTCCTTGTACAGAGGATCTTATCAAGGTAACAGACCATGACTTCAAGGTTGTAAACTCAGTTTCAATCATACTAGTTGGATTAATAATAATATTTGTTTTCAGATCAGTTTCATTACCAGTGCTTCTGGTTTCTGTTATCGAGTTTGCCATATTCATTAATATGGGAATTCCTCATTATACAGGAGCTGTGTTACCGTTCGTAGCATCCATAGTAATTGGAACCATTCAGCTTGGTTCAACAGTAGACTATGCGATCCTTATGACAAACAAATACAAGGAAGCACGTTTGGGAGGTCTGGCAAAGAACGATGCAGTTTCAATTGCACTTGAAGGCTCAATGAATTCAATTGTAGTCAGCGCGCTTTCATTCTTTGCAGCAACCTTTGGTGTTGGTCTCTATTCGCAGATAGATACTATCAGTTCACTTTGTATACTGATGGCTCGAGGCGCAGTAATAAGCATGTTTGTTGTATTACTTTTGCTTCCTGCAGTGCTTAAGGTTTTCGATAAACTCATAGTTTATACAACCAGTGGGTTTGGCGAATTAAGAGAACATCACTTACACATTCGTAGAAAAATGGTATAGAGGAGAAAAATCATGAAGATGAATATAAAACAAAAAACAGCAACGGCGATGAGTATTATGATGCTTGCAAGCCTCACTGGATGTGGAGCTGAAACAGCTGAGATAACAACTGAAGAAGAAACTCTCGCCAGTAATTCAGAAGAAATAACAGATGTCCTGTCAGATTCACTTGGAATTGGTTCAGAGACAGATGCAGATAAAGAAGAAACAGTATATGTAATAGCCGATGCCAACGGAAACGCACAGGATACTATAGTCAGCGAGTGGCTGAAGAACACGGATAAGAAAGATACTATTGAAGATGTCAGCAAGCTTTCTGACATAGAAAATGTAAGCGGCGACGAAACATTTGAACAGGATGGAACAAAGCTTAAATGGCAGGCTGGTGGAAATGACATCTACTATCAGGGTCATTCCAGCGAGGCTTCACCTGTATCAGTTAAGGTTTCTTACCAGCTGGACGGCAAGGATGTTTCAGCAGATGAACTCCTTGGAAAGAGCGGACACATTAAGATCAGATACGACTATACAAATACAGCTAAGTCAGGTGATGTTTATACTCCATTCGTTATGGCTACAGGTCTTACTTTGGACTTAGAGAAGTTCAAGAATGTCGAAGTTGAAAACGGAAAACTAATTTCTGACGGCTCAAGATATATTGTGGTTGGCTACGGTATGCCAGGTCTTTCAGATAGCCTTGACCTTGATACAGATGATTTGAACCTTCCGGATTATTTTGAAATGGAAGCAGATGTTACAGACTTCAGTCTTGGAATGTCAGTAACAGTTGCAACAATTGAAACTCTCGGAAGTGATGAAGATATAGATATTTCTGATGTTGAAGATGAGATTGATGATCTTGCAGGCGAGTACCAGACAGGAATGAATTCGCTTGCATCCGGAATTTCAGAATATACAAATGGCGTTGACCAGGTTGCATCTGGCGTAAATACACTTAGCTCAGGTAGTGAAACCCTTTATTCAGGAGCTGGTTCACTTAAGAGCGGTATAGAGACAGCAGCAGACGGGGCTGATTCAGCTTACTCTGGAGCACAGGCAGTCAGCGAAGGATGTGCTCAGTTAAATGAGGCAGTTCAGCAGATCTCTCTTCCTGATGTTTCATCCATGAGTTCAGGTTCAGTTGATGATGCAACAAAGGCAGCTATAAAGAGTAAGGCAGAAGAAAGCATTGGAGATACTGCTTCTTATATAGGGACAGCAGTAAGTAATGCAGTAACTGGAGCAGTAACTGCGGATACAGTAGGCCAGGTTATCGCTTATAAGCAGAGTGGTGATTCAGCTGTAGCAACAGCAGCACAGACAGCAGCAGCATCTGCAGTAGGAACAGCAAGCTACTCAGACTCTGCATCAGCTGAGGCTTTAAAAGAAGCGAAGGCAAGTATAAAAGCAAGTCTTAAGGCTGCTTATGTGGCAAGCGGTAAATATGATGAGACGACAGCAGAAAACGAAGCAGAGGCTCAGGCTGAAACTCTTGTAAAAAGTATTTATAAAGCTGGTTATGGTGACGGTTATGGAACAGGTTATGCTTCAGAATATGGAACATATCTTGCAGAGTTCAATAAATATACAGCCCAACTTAGTGATAACTTCCAGAGTGAAGAATTTCAGGGAGCTATCACAAATGTAGCAAATGCTTATGCAGGTGCAGGTTCAGCGGTGACTCTAAACAAAGTTGGAGAAACTATGGGATCATTCTCCGAGAAGCTGGACACACTTAAATCTTCAACCCAGCAACTTGCTGATGGATCTGCATCTCTTACTAATGGAATGGAAGCACTTACAGATGGTATGGATCAGCTGGAGAGTGGTTCAGCCACACTTTATAGTGGAACAGCAACTTTGAAGAATGGTGTTAGCACAATGAAATCTGGAACAGATACACTTACAGCTAACAGTTCAGCTCTTAATGATGGCGCTGGTGAGCTTTCAGACGCAACAGATTTACTTATCGACAAATTAAATGATACAGAAGATGGAGTTAATGATTTCATAGACAGCGTTAATGAAGTTAAGAGTGCTGCTAGAGATTATAAGTCCTTCGGTGGTGTTTCCGGAGATATGACAGCCAAGACAAAATTCATTATCAAGGTCGAGGGAATAGAAGCTAATACAAAGTAATGAAAGTTGCCTCCTTGCAAAAAAACAGGGATGGTTCTGAATTTATCAGAATCATCCCTGTTTTTTAAATGCGCTTTTTATAGTATAATTACAGTGTATTTGTTTTAAGAAAATACTGAGGAAAAGCCTATGCAAAATAATAGAAAAATGCAATTGAATATACATGTAGCTTATCTCCTTATAATGGCGATGATAATAGGAATTCTTGCTCCTGCAAAAAGCGTTGAAGCAGAAGGGACGGACTATCATTGGTATGACGATATTCCTGCTATGCTCAGTGCTTCGGACTACGTAGAGGGTGAGGTTGTTGTCTGCATTGATTACTCCATTAGTACTGCTACTGATTCTGTTGAAGTTCAGATGAGTACTGTGAATGATGCTGAAATTGATATTGACGGGGGAGAAGAGCCGGAAATCGATATCGAGGAAGAGGCAGAAGAGATAATTACAACAGAGACTGTTTCTGATATCAGTATCGAGACTATAATCGATGAAACAAGAACTACAGAAGAGATGCTCTACGATCTTGCAAATGATCCAAGAGTAGTTTTTGCTGAGCCAAACTATGTTCAGAAAATGGACGGCGCAAATACGGAAACTCTTCGTAAAACTTATTCATCTTTATCTGCCAAGATATCAAATCATAGCAAAGTTGCGGATATGACAACTCTGCAGTGGGGATGTTCTTCCAATGTTTCATCTAAAGTAACTGGTCAGGGAGATAATAATCCATCAATTAATGCTCCTGATTTTGGAGAGATAAAATCCGGAGATGATAATGCTGTTGTTGTAGCAGTGCTGGATCTGCCTGTGGACTTTTCTAATCCAGATGTAAAAGATGTGGCTTATACATTTTCTGATGAGCTTCAGGAAAAGCTTGGCTGCGACGTTCATGGATATAATGCGACCTGGCAAAACAGTAATGGAAAACTGGAGCTTTGGCCTGGAGCAGCTCATGGAACTCATTGCGCTGGTATTATTGGAGCGAGCTGGGACGGAAAGGGCATAAGTGGAGTTGCATCTAATGTAAAAATAGTTTCTGTCCAGATTGGTGGCAAGGATGAAAGAACTTCTCTTATTAATGTTCTTAAAGGTTTGTCTTTTATCAAGAGGGCAAATGAAGAAGGGGTTGGAATAAGAGTCACAAATAATTCTTACGGACTTATTCAGCATAGTTATGCGCTTGATATGGTACTGAGAGATCTGGGAGAAAAGTATGGTCTTGTGACTGTATATTCAGCAGGTAATTCGGGTAAGGATAATGATTATCAAACAGAACTCTCAAATACCTTTGAAGATAATCCATATGTTATTACTGTAGCTGCAACTGATCAGGCAGATAAAAGAGCCTGGTTCACTAGTTATGGTGGTAACACTGTAACACTTGGAGCTCCGGGAGTATCCATTTTGTCTACGGTTGATATGGCATCTTCTACATATATGGCTGATGCCACACCGTTGGATAATGTGAGATACGAAGGCTTTGAAGGTTCTGTCTCGCCGGATGTAAAGGTAAGTCATGTTGATGGTAAAGGTGAGGTTATAAGTGATGTAGTATCTGCAGGGCAGGATTCTCCTCGTTATTCGGGATTATGCAGTGGACTTGTTAATCCTGATACTGCATCTAATAACTATAATGTCAAATTTAATTTTGGTGATGTATCTGGTCTTTCTGAAGATAAATTATATTTTGGATTTTTATATCATTCGGAGGATATGTCTTATGTTATGAGGACAAATATCCGTGTGATAAATGAGGCGGGAGAGGTATCAACAGAAAGTATAAAGTCCGACTATGATAGTCAAAATCATGCTAATTCCTGGGCAAGTTATTATATGGAAATTCCTTCAAATGCCGACCTGAGTAATCTTCAGATAACGGTTAACTTCAGAACAAATTCTTCAAGTGATAAGCTATATATAGATTCGGTTGGAGTTGGAAGCCGTCTTGTCCCATATGAATTCATGAGTGGAACTTCTATGGCCGGTCCTATGGTGGCTGGAGCGGTGGCAGAACTGGCAGCAGAGAATCCTGGTCTTTCAGGAGATGAACTTGCAACGCTTGCAAAATCTAAGGTTAGAAAGAATGATGAGCTTTCGCTTGGTTTCACAACCGAGGGTGGAGTGATAGATTTAGGTGCTACCACTGCAGCAAGTCCGAGCCCTGTGGTATCGGATGCTTATATTGATGGCGAAGATATTGTAATTCGTGGAGCGTATTTTGGTAACGATATTGGCGTTCTGAAGATGGATAAATACTCGGTAGGTATGCAGCCGGAAACAATTTATGATTCGACAAAGGATTCAAGTTTGCTGGCTAATGTTGACTGGTCTGATAGCGAGATAAGAGTTAAGTATTCGGATTCTTTTAGAGGAGTAATGTGCATTAATGTTGGAGTTGGAGAAACTGCTGAGAAGAGTAAATACTCCTGCAAGCATGTGCTCCTTGGTAGAAGTACTAATATATTCGAAGAAGAACTTCCATATGATAATGATCTTGGTGATCTGTACGAGTTTGATGCGCTGGGAGATTATGATACTCACGGAGTTCTTCATGGTCTTTTAGATAAGCTATATTACATTCCGTCAATCACAAAGGTGGAGCGGGAACCTGCCTATAAGATTATGATGCGCTATGACATGTCTTCAGGCGAGTGGACAAAAATGCCGGAGCTCCCTGCATGGCTGGGTAATGTTTCGGCTACAACCTATGACAAGAAGCTTATAGTCATGGGTGAAAAGATGAATGTTACTGGAGATGTGCCAGAGTATTCTTCAACAAACGAAATGCTAATCTATCAGTTTGATCCAACGACCTCAAAATGGACTGCGCTTTCAAATAGCAATATAAAGGTTGGACAGAGTATTATTAATAATGCTGATCAGCTATATGTTGTAGGTTCTGACACTTGTGCTAAATACAGCATTGAGACTGGGGCTGCCTCTAGTGGAACCAGCCTTAAGACTGATATAGATTATCCGAGTGTGGCAGCAAAGGATGGCTCAATATATATTTATGATTCGGAAAAATATAGGTTCTATAAGGTGGCTGATGGAAGCTGTACGGAAATGAAATCAGCACTTCCGGATATAGTTTCAACATTTACGTATTATAGGGATGAAGACCAATATACCAGGATTGGAACCCTTACTCCTGTAAAGGATGGCATTATGCTGATTGGTCCATCTGAAGAAGATAAGGATGGAAGTGGAAAACTGCTTTCGGACACATTTATCTTAAAAACAGGTTCGGATAAGTTTGAAACTTATTCAAAGAGAATGTCGGATGATAAGGTTTTCCTATCTGTTGCAACTTCCTACAGAGGAAAGCTCTATGCTATAGGAACATCGATTTTGGATGAGGATGAGAGGTTCTTCAGAGCGACTGCTATAGAGGTTGATGAATATCCAGGTGATTCAACGCCTGATATAAAACCAACACCAAGCCCAACACCAAGTCCAACACCAAGTCCAACACCAAGTCGTGGAGGCTCTAAGTCAGGTGGCGCATCTAAGAAGACAACCACAAATACTTCAAAGTCTTTGAAGTGGAAGGCGAATGCCAGCGGTATGTGGGTTGAGGACAGCTTGGGCTGGTACCCTAAGAATACATGGTACACAGTGAATGGAGTTCAGTATTACTTCGGTGCTGATGGCTATATGGCTAGGAACGAATGGCGCGATGGAAAGTGGATTGGTTCTAACGGGCGGGTTACATACAAGGGTAAAGGTAAGTGGAAAGTTAATAGCACTGGTTGGTGGTATGAAGATTCCTTAGGCTGGTATCCACAAAGTATGTGGCAAAAGATAGACGGATTGTGGTATTATTTTAATGCTGATGGTTATATGGCTTCCAATGAGTGGAGAGATGGATACTGGCTTAGCTCAAATGGCAGCTGGACCTATTCCGGAGTGGGCTCCTGGACCTACAGTGGCGGATGGAGTTTCAGTGATTCTACAGGATGGAAGGCTAGAAGCTCTTGGCAAAAAATAAATGGAACCTGGTACTATTTTAATGGTTCCGGTATATGGACAAATTAATTACTTCCAACGTGTCAACTAGAGCGGGACGAAGCAAAATGTGGAGGTATGAAATGAAAAGAAAAATAGTTGGCTTAGTAATGGCGCTTTCGATAGCATTGTCTTTACTCTGTATCCCTGGAACGGATACATATGCAGCAGGCAGATGGAAGAGCGACGCAGCAGGCTGGTGGTATGAGGAGTCAGATGGTTCCTATGCACAGGCTGAATGGAAACAGCTGGATGGCATTTGGTATTATTTTAATAATAGCGGATACATGTGCACTGGCTGGCAGAAAATTGACAGCGTTTGGTATTACTTCTATTCAGACGGCTCAATGGCTGCAGATAAATGGGTTGGAGATTATTATCTGAACTCATCAGGCGCTTGGACAGATTCAAAGGTTAATTCGGACGGCTGGCAGTTAAAGAATGGTAAATGGTATTGCTACAATAGTGATGGTTCACCAAAGACCGGATGGGTAAAGAGTGGTCGTGACTGGTATTACCTTAACTCAGATGGTGGATCACATACAGGCTGGTTATATGATGGTGGCTATTGGTACTACATGGATTCAGATGGCAAGATGTGTGTTGACTGGATCTGGGATGGAAAGTGGTACCTGCTGGATGCCAGCGGAAGATGGATAAATGAAAATAAGATAATCTACCTTACATTCGATGATGGTCCTGGACCATATACAGACAGACTTCTTACTATACTTGATAAATATAATGTTAAGGCTACATTCTTCGTTACAGGTGCTTATCCAAGCTATTCATATTGCATAGGAAAGGCATACAACGCAGGACATTCAATCGGCGTTCACACTTACACACATAATTATAATCAGATTTATGCAAGTGAAAGTGCTTACTGGAGCGACTTCGAAAAAATACAGAATCTGATTGCATCCCAGACAGGTTCGAGAACAAACCTTGTTAGATTCCCTGGTGGAAGTTCAAACATGGTAAGTAAGATCAATCCAGGAATTATGACAAGACTTACTAAGTCAATGAATTCAAGGGGTTACACGTATTTCGACTGGAATGTTATTAGCGGAGATGCAGGCGAGACAACCTGCAGTACGGGTGTTTACAATTACATGGTAAAGGGCGTTCAGTCTCATACCAGCAGTGTGGTACTTTGCCACGATATAAAGAGTTATACTGTTGATGCAATGGAAGATTTTATTCCATGGGCACAGTCAAATGGCTATACATTCCTGCCACTTACAACTAACAGCCCAACGGCACATCAGACAGTTCAAAACTAGTTTTGAAAACGTGAAGGTAAATAATGTTTTTTAAAGGGAGTAGAAAAGATGGAAGCAAAGAAAATTGGTTACAAGAGATCAGACTATATTAACTGGGATCAGTATTTCATGGGGATAGCACTATTGTCCGCAGAAAGAAGTAAGGATCCAAGCACACAGGTTGGGGCATGTATAGTTGGTGAGGATAATCGTATTCTTTCAATGGGATATAACGGAATGCCTCGCGGATGCGATGATGACGATATGCCATGGGGAAGAGATGGAGCGGCTCTCGACAGCAAATACATCTTCGTATGTCATGCAGAGTTAAATGCAATTCTTAACTATCGTGGAACTGGAAACCTGAAGGGCGCTAAAGTTTATGTTACACTTTTCCCTTGTAACGAATGTGCAAAGGCTATTATTCAAAGTGGTATTTCAGAGATCATTTATATGTCTGATAAATATGCTGATACAGAGAGCACAATTGCTTCCAAGAAGATGTTTGATATGACAGGAATTAAGTATCGTCAGTACGAGCCAGCTGGCAGAGATATTGTACTGAGTATTTAATCATAGTAATTGAAATAATTATAAAACGGAGATTATTATGTTTTGTACAAAATGTGGAAAACAAATAGATGACGGCAGTCAGTTCTGTACCTATTGTGGAAACAGGATTTCTGACGGACAGCAAACTAACAAGACTGAGTCTCAGCAGACAATAAGACCTGTTTATAATGCAGGAAGTCAGGCAGTTCAAAATGCACCTGCTAAGAAAAAGGCGAATGGAATAATAATTGGCGTTGTCAGCGCGACGGTTGCTGTAGTTATTCTGGTTGTAGTTCTTATTATAGCTTCACTGAAGAAACCGGATAATTCAGGCGATTCTGGAAAAGAAGCAGAAAAAACCACAGAAGCAACTACTGAGGTGGCATCAACATCAGTTGATACTGAAGCGACAACAGAAGCTACTACAGAGGCGGTGGCTGAGATTCCTGAGGTCGATGAGGAAACAATCAATAAAGCTAAGGAAGCATATATTAATCATCTGGCTGAACATTCAGGTCCTATCAGTAAGTACAATTGGCAGTTTGGTTATGAGGGAGAAACTCCAAAGCCGATTGCATATCATGATGTAAATAGAGATGGTATTCCGGAGCTTGTTTTCATGGAAGCAAAGGATGAGTATTCTGCCGGGTATACAATAGTTGGATTTAAGGATGGAGCTGAGCAGACTCTTGGTCAGTTTGAAGATGTGGATATGGAAGTGGCTGGTGGTACCTCATTTTATCTTGCGGCTATCAAAGATTCTGATGAGATGTTTGCTTATAGAAAAACGGTAGATGAGTCCAGCGAGGAAACATTTACTGAACTGGTTACAGATTCATCTGGAAATTATAATTCTACAATTTCTTACTCCAGAACAACTGGACCAAATGACGATTATACAGAAACAGTTGTAAAGTGGTATAAGGATGGAACTGAAATCTCAGAAGATGAATTCAATGAGTATTTGAATGCAAAGCAGGATAGCATTGATACCTTCCTTCTTTATTCAAAAGATGATGATATTCAGAAATTGGTAGATGATAAGGGAAGCATATGCAAAACCTTCGAAGAGGCAAAGACGGAAATTAGCGAAGGCCTTGATATTGATGTGGATAGTCTGTTTGCTACTGGACTTCCAATCGATAGCAGCGTGGCATTCACATTTGCCAGCGGTGCAGGCGGCTGGGGAACAGGTCTTAATGTTGACTCAGATGGAAGCTTCACTGTAGGCTATCATGATTCTGAAATGGGTGATACAGGTCCGGGCTATCCAAACGGATCAGTATATGTAAGTAATGCTACTGGTAAGTTTAAGAATATTACAAAGATAGATGAATATACTTACAAGATGGAACTCGATTACTACGAGACAGAGCAAGAGGTTGATTCGGAAGAGATTAAAGATGAGATTAGATACGTTTACGCCGAGCCATATGGTATTGAGGGGGGAGATGTATTCTATCTTTATCTTCCTGGAAAGCCAATCTCAGAACTTAGCGAAGGATTTTTAAGCTGGTCCTATGGTGTTATAGGTGATATAAGTGGAGAGTCAACCCTTTCATGCTATGGTATTTACAATGAAGCAATGGATGAAGGCTTCTATGGAGATAAACAATAATCAGTTAGGATAGAATTTATAAATGACAGAAACATTTGAAAGCTTCAGTAGAGAAGATACATTTGAATATGCAAAGAAACTTGGCGAGGCTGCAAAGCCTGGCCAGGTTTTCTGTTTGAGTGGGGATCTGGGAGTTGGAAAAACTGTTTTCGCCCAGGGCTTTGGTGCCGGGCTTGGAATAACAGAACCTATGTCCAGTCCTACATTCACCATACTTCAGGAATATACAGAGGGAAGGCTTCCGCTGTATCATTATGATGTGTACAGAGTTGGTGATGTAGATGAGATGGAAGAAACAGGTTTCTATGAATATGTTGGCGGTGAAGGGGTTGCGCTTATAGAGTGGGCGGAACTCATTGAAGAGATAATTCCAACTGACGCGGTGCATGTTCTTATTGAGAAGAATGTCGAAAAAGGTTTTGATTATCGACTTATAACTGTAGGGTAGGAAATGATATGAAGATATTAGGAATAGACAGTTCCGGTATGGTTGCATCTGTAGCCATAGTACAGGACGATGTTGTAATAGCAGAATATACCATGAATCATAAGAAAACGCATTCTGAAACGCTTCTTCCTATGATTGATGAGATAATGAAAACTTCAGAAGCTAAGATGGAAGACCTGGATGCAATAGCAATTGCTGCAGGTCCTGGTTCTTTTACGGGACTCAGAATTGGAGCGGCTACAGCTAAAGGTCTGGCGCTTGCTATAGATAAACCTATTGTACCTGTTAAGACATGTGAAGGACTGGCATTTAATATGTGGGGCGCAGAGGGACTTGTGTGCCCAATTATTGATGCCCGCCGCAATCAGGTTTATACAGGACTTTACAAGGTTCTTGGAAATGTGGAAGTTATTAAAGATCAGGAGCCAATGGATATACATGAGCTTATTGAATATATTAATTCGTATGCATCTAATGCCGATGAAGCAGTTGATGAGACACCGTTATCTGTAACGTTCTTGGGTGATGGTGTTCCTATTTATAGTCAGGTTATTTGGGATGAGATTAAGATTCCTTGCAAGATGGCTCCTGCAAATATGAATCGTCAAAGGGGATCATCAATAGCGACTTATGGAAGTATCCTTTATAAAGAGGGTAAGTATGTTAATGCAGATGACTTCGCCCCTGAGTATTTAAGAAAATCTCAGGCGGAGCGAGTTAGAGACGAAAAATAGAGGGAAAGCATGTCGATTTTTCAGGATATAGCAAGAATAGAAGAAGACAATTTCTCGGATGCATGGAGTGAACAAAGTCTTGAGAAAACATTTGATTATGATTACAACCATTTGATCATGCATAAGAAGGATGGCAGGGTTGTAGGCTATATCATTTATTCAGATGTTCAGGGAGAGGCTGAACTACTTCGAATTGCTGTCGATAAAAGATATCGTAGACAGGGTATTGCGACTCAGCTTATGAATGATATGCTTGAGGAGTTATCCGGAGCAGAGGCGGAAACTATAACGCTGGAGGTTCGTGCTCATAACATTTCGGCGGTTGCTCTTTATAAAAAGTTTGGTTTTGCCGAACTCTACGTTCGTCCGAACTACTATCACGAACCTGAAGACGATGCTTTGATATTCCAACTTATTTTGGGGACACAATTATGAAGAGATTGAAGATTAAAAGTTTAATAGTGGCAATAATTGTTGTGTTTTTTGTAATGTCAATTTCTCTTGAAACACAGGCTGCAGGAAAGTGGGTACACTCTGGTGGCGGCTGGTGGTATGACAACGGTGATAACACTTACGCTAAGAATGAATACATCGATGGCTATTGGCTTAACTCTGCAGGCTGGTACGATTCAAAATGGAATGGCAGCTGGAAAAGTAACAGTACTGGCTGGTGGTTCCAGTCTGGTAGCTGGTATCCTCGTAGCAGTTGGCTCAAGGTAAATGGCGAGTGGTACTATTTTGGAGCGGATGGTTACATGGCATCATCTCAGTGGGTAAAGTCTGGTGGCGACTGGTATTATCTGACAAGCTCGGGTGCTATGGCAAAATCTACAACTATTGATGGATATACATTAGATGCATCTGGTAAGTGGGTTGATACAACTCCTGTTGAGGATCTCATAAAGAATTCTGCAACTGCAAAGAAAACAGATCAGATAGTTTTGGTTGTTAACCATGAACTGACACTCTGGCAAAAACAGTCTGATGGAAGCTGGAAGAGTGGAAAGACTATGAGCTGCGACTATGGAAAGAATGGATTTATAGAAGCGTCTAATAGAAAACAGGGTTCGCTCACAACTCCAAAAGGATCCTTCCCGCTGCTGTATGCATTTGGTAAGGCGTCCAATCCTGGAACTTCTATGACATATAAAAATATAACAGCGAATTCTTATCTTTCAGATGAGAAGGATACTTATAACACATGGGTGGAGAGTGCCTCACCTGTTAGCGGCGAACATCTGATAGATTATTATCAATATAAGTATGCAGTGAACATTGGCTTCAATGTGAATCCAACAGTTTATGGCCGTGGTGCGGCCATCTTCCTTCATTGCAAGAGCACCGACCACAACTATACTGCGGGATGTGTAAGTTTATCTGAAACAGATATGGTTTCTGTTTTGAAGGAATTAAAGAACGGTTCCTATATGATAATTGTTGAAAACAAATCTGAGATTAGTAACTATTAAATCTACTAGCGAAAAGGGTATTTTGCATTAATTAATATTATGTATTAAAATGCTCATTACTATTATGACGATTTGAGAGGAATATAGATGATAGATGTATGCCTGCTTGGTACGGGTGGCATGATGCCGCTTCCATACCGTGCACTTACTTCCTTAATGATGAGATACAACGGGAGTAGCCTTCTTGTCGATTGTGGCGAGGCTACTCAGATTTCTGTGCGCCGTCAGGGCTGGAGCTTCAATCCGATAGATGTAATCTGCATTACACATTTTCATGCGGATCATATTAGTGGGCTTCCAGGAATGCTACTTGCTATGGGAAATGCAGACCGCACGGAACCTGTGACGATAGTAGGTCCTACCGGGATTGAACATGTAGTAAGATCGCTGCTTGTTATCGCGCCAAGACTTCCATTTGAAGTGAATTTTATAGAACTTGATAAGAGTAAGGATGAACAGACTCTTGAGCTTATCGGACTTCGAGTAAAAGCCTTCAAAGTAAATCACAATATGCTCTGTTATGGATACAGTTTTGAATTGGATAGAGCTGGTAAGTTTGATGCAGACGCAGCTAAGAGTCTTGGGCTTCCTGTCCAGACCTGGAGCAAGCTGCAAAATGGCGAAGAGATTGAATTTGAAGGAAAGACCTATACAAGTGATATGGTAATGGGACCAGCGCGTAAGGGCCTTAAGATTACATATACAACAGATACAAGACCAACAGATAAGATTGTTGAAGTGGCAACAGGCTCAGATCTATTTATCTGCGAGGGTATGTATGGTGATGGCGATGCGGAGTCAGCAGAAAAAGCTCGCGATAAGAAACATATGACTATGCAGGAAGCTGCAGAGCTTGCAGTAAAAGCACAGCCAAAGGAAATGTGGCTCACGCATTACTCTCCATCAATGATAAAACCACAGCAATACGAAGATGCCATCAAAGCAATCTTCCCACATACTGTTATAAGTAAAGATAGACGAACACTCGAACTAAACTTTGAGGACTAATTAAGAGGATAGAAATGTCAAACATATTAGGAATAGAAACCTCCTGCGATGAAACTGCAGTTGCAGTTGTTCGTGATGGCAGGGAGGTAATATCAAATGTAATATATACTCAGATACCAACTCACACCCTATATGGTGGAGTTGTTCCGGAGATTGCTTCCCGTGAGCACGTTCTGAAGATCAATCAGGTTATAAAGAAGGCTCTGGAAGAAGCGAAGATGGATTGGGATGAGATAGATGCGATCGCAGTAACTTACGGACCGGGACTTGTTGGACCGCTTCTTATTGGAGTTAGTACTGCGAAGGCGCTGGCTTATGCAAAGAATATCCCGCTGGTTGGAGTGAACCATATTGAGGGACATATCTGTGCGAATTATCTGGAAGATAAAAATGAATCCTCGGAGCAGGCATCCCAGGATGGCGGAATTGAACCACCATATATGTGCCTTGTTGCTTCCGGAGGACATTCACATATTGTTCGTGTTGATGATTATACAAAGTATACTATAATAGGAAGAACCCATGATGATGCAGCGGGAGAGGCCTTTGACAAGGTGGCGCGTGCCATTGGTCTTGGTTATCCGGGTGGTCCAAAGGTGGACAAGCTGGCTAGAGAAGGTGATCCGAATGCGATTGCATTTCCAAGGGCAAGCGTTGGTGATTCGAAATATGATTTCTCCTTCAGTGGAATTAAATCTGCAGTTCTGAATTATCTGAATGGCGCGGCGATGAAGGGTGAAGAAGTAAACAAGGCAGATGTGGCTGCCTCCTTCCAGCAGGCGGTTATAGATGTACTCGCAGACCATACTATTCAGGCTGCACTTGATCATGGAATGAAAACAGTTGCTCTGGCAGGTGGTGTTGCTGCTAATTCACTTCTTAGAACAACTATGAAAGAAAGAGCAGAGGCGAAGGAACTTAAGTTCCACTGTCCTGAGTTGATATATTGTACAGATAATGGTGCTATGATAGCGGCAGCTGGCTACCACGAATTTGTGGCAGGTCGCCGAGCTGACCTTTATCTTAATGCTATCCCTAATTTGAAGATTGGTGAACGATAATGGTAAGTGCTATAGTTCTTGCGGCAGGCAAGGGTAGTCGGATGCATTCCGACACAGCAAAACAATATATGGAAATAAATGGGAAACCACTTCTTTATTATAGCCTCAAGGTATTTGATGCCAGTGTGGTGGATGAGATTATTCTTGTTACCCGCGGTAGCGACATTGACTATGTTCGCGAGGAGATTGTTGAAAAGTATGGATTCCAGAAGGTAAAACGCATTGTAGCTGGTGGGAAAGAAAGGTTTAATTCTGTGAGCAAAGGGCTTAAGGCCTGCGACAGAAGAAACAAGATCATCATGATTCATGATGCTGCCAGACCATGCATCACAAACCGAATGATTCTGGATTCTATTTCTGGCGCCAGACGTTACAAAGCATGTACCGTGGCTATGCCAGTTAAAGATACAATTAAGATTGTGGATGAGAATGAATTTGGCGTTGAAACCCCTGATAGAAGAACACTGTACCAGATTCAGACACCACAGACCTTTGATAGAAAGACTATCGAAGAAGCCTATAACAGACTTCGTGCTAGTGGCGACACAGACATTACTGACGATACGATGGTGGTAGAACGTTATCTGGATATTCAGTCAAAAATGATTGAGGGCAGTTATGAGAATATCAAAGTAACCACACCTGAAGATGTTAAACTGGCAGAAATTTATTTATCGTAAGAAGGAAAAAAGTATTTGAGAAAGGATGGACGATGAAGAAAAACACTAAGCTGAAATTCAAAAGATTTATTGCGGCGCTGTTAGCTGTACTTATGGTTATGTCACTATCTGCCTGCCGTACTCCTTCAGAGTTTTATCATGAAGTAATTCTTGGTGAAACAACTGGAAAGAAAAAGGAGAAGAAGGAAAAGAAAGACAAGGACAAGGAAGAGAAGACAGAGGCTGAAAAGGAAGAAACCACAGAAGAAGTGGAATATGCTGATGAAGAGAATCCTGAGTTCCAGGAATTCCTTATGGAATATTTCGAAGACACTGTTACAGCTGATACAATGACATTTAATGATTATCTGATCGATGGTTCTAAGTATGGCGTTGAGATGGAGGGTGAAGCTACTCTCGGTGATGCTCGTATGGATGCTGAAGCAGTTGAGGAAAGCAAGAAGGAGGATGAGGAGTTTTATGATAAGCTCGTTGCCTTCGAGGATGCTGATCTTACTGAGGATGAGAGATTTACATATGAGTGCCTTAAGTACGATGCAGAAATCTCCATGCATGCTTATGATAACATTTATTTTAACGAACCATTTTCACCTATGACAGGTGTTCAGGAAAATATCCTCACAAGCTTTGAGGAATATCGTTTTGATGACAAGAAGGATGTTGAGGATTACATAGTCATGATAAATCAGGTAAGGGATTATTTTGGCGACCTGATAGAGTTTGAAAAGGAAAAATCAGAAAAAGGTTACTTCATGTCTGATGCCGTTGCTGATGAAGTTATTGAACAGTGCGACGAAGTAATTGACAAGAAGGGTGAATTCGTAAACGAAGTATTTGACGAGAATATAGATGCACTCGATTTCCTTTCAGATGATGAAAAGGAAGAGTTTAAAGATCAGAATGCAAAAGCCGTGGAAGAGGTTGTTGTTCCAGCTTATGAGGATCTTAAGTCTACACTTGAGGACCTTAAGGGAACAGGCAAGAATGACGGCGGAATCTGCAACTATGATGGTGGAAAGGAATATTATGAGGATTACATTTTCCCTGTTTATTCTGGTTCTGCCAAGACTGTGGATGAAGAAATTGAAGTAATGGAAGACAGAGCAGATGACCTCATCATGCAGATGACATCTATCTATATGTCTAATCAAGAGGCTTACGAAGATTATTACGAGAAGTACGACTCTCTGTACAAGGTTTATGAGGACATGGAGACCAGCGAGATTGTAGATCTTCTTCAGGAAGAGTATATGGATGATTATCCTCTTGAGGGAACTATCCCATACGAGATTGATTACCTTTCTGATAGTATGTCAAAAATCAAGGATACTACACTTGCTTACTATGTAACCTGCCCTGTTGATGAGCCAAATTATAACAGGATCAAGGTAAATGCCCTCAATACGGAAGGCATTTTCAATACTCTGGCTCACGAGGGATGCCCTGGTCATATGTTCCAGTTCTGGTATTTCAGAGGTTCTAATCCAAATCCGGGACGTATACTTGAGAGCAATCTTGGATATGTTGAGGGATGGGCTGTTTATACAGCTTACAATACAACTCTTGAATGTGACTTTGAGGGTACAGAGGATAATGCAAAAGTTCTGGCTCAGCTGGATAAGATAAATACAGACCTTGGATACCTTGTTCAGGCAAGAATTGATATTGGTATAAACTATGAAGGCTGGTCTGTTGAGGATGTAGAAGATTACCTTGAGGAGAAGGGCTTTAATACTGAGATTGCAGAGGATATCTTCACAACATCTATTGGTTCTCCAGGAGTTTATTTCAGCTACTCAACAGGATATTACGAGATGGAAGAGCTGAGAAATAAAGCTGAGGAAGAGCTGGGAAGCAAGTTTGAGGCTAAGGAGTTCCATAAAGCTATTCTTGATGCTGGTCCTTGCCAGTTTGCAATGCTGGAGAAAAAAATAGATAAATACATCGAAGAAAATAAATAAAACAGACAAATAAGCTCAACTGTCGCTTGACTTATTATCTAAGAAAAATTATACTAAAAGGCGTTGGTGTTAAAGTACACTAACGCCTTATCTTTTGTACTGATACAGGGATAAACCTGAAAAAATAAAATGAAGAGGAGAAATTAAAGATGGCAAATGTTGATTTAACAAAGTACGGAATCACAGGCACAACTGAGATCATCCACAATCCATCATTTGAGGATCTCTACAAATATGAGATGGATCCATCACTTGAGGGCTATGACAAGGGTGTTGAGACAGAGCTTGGTGCTGTAAACGTTATGACAGGTATTTATACAGGTCGTTCACCTAAGGATAAGTACATCGTTATGGATGAGAACTCAAAGGACACTGTATGGTGGACAACAGAGGGTTATCCAAATGATAATCATCCTATGGAGCAGAGCACATGGGAAGTTCTTAAGGAACTTGCTAAGAAAGAGCTTTCAAACAAGAAGCTTTTCGTAGTAGATGCATTCTGTGGTGCTAATGAAGATACAAGAATGGCAGTTCGTTTCATCGTTGAAGTTGCTTGGCAGGCACATTTTATTAAGAACATGTTCATCCAGCCAACAGCTGAGGAACTTGAGACATATGAGCCAGACTTCGTTGTATACAATGCTTCAAAGGCTAAGGTAGAGAACTACAAGGAACTTGGTCTTAACTCAGAGACAGCTGTTGCTTTCAACATCACAAGTCGTGAGCAGGTTATCATCAATACATGGTATGGTGGAGAGATGAAGAAGGGTATCTTCTCAATGATGAACTACTATCTTCCACTTAAGGGTATTGCAGCAATGCACTGCTCAGCTAATACAGATATGGACGGAAAGAACACAGCAATCTTCTTCGGTCTTTCAGGAACAGGTAAGACAACACTTTCAACTGATCCTAAGAGACTTCTTATCGGAGATGATGAGCACGGTTGGGATGACAACGGTGTATTCAACTTCGAGGGTGGTTGCTATGCTAAGGTTATCAACCTTGATAAAGAGTCAGAGCCAGATATCTACAACGCTATCAAGAGGGATGCTCTTCTTGAGAACGTAACAGTAGACGGAGCTGGAAAGATTGATTTTGCTGATAAGAGCGTTACAGAGAATACTCGTGTATCATATCCTATCGAGCACATCACAAATATTGCTAAGAATGTAAATGGAAAGTCTTCAGGACCTGATGCTGAAAATGTTATCTTCCTTTCAGCAGATGCTTTCGGAGTACTTCCTCCAGTATCAATCCTTACACCAGAGCAGACACAGTACTACTTCCTTTCAGGATTTACTGCTAAGCTTGCTGGTACAGAGAGAGGTATCACAGAGCCTACACCTACATTCTCAGCCTGCTTCGGACAGGCATTCCTTGAGCTTCATCCTACAAAGTATGGTGAGGAGCTTGTAAAGAAGATGCAGAAGAGCGGAGCTAAGGCTTACCTCGTTAACACAGGTTGGAATGGTACAGGAAAGCGTATCTCTATAAAGGATACACGTGGTATCATCGATGCTATCCTGAATGGTGATGTTAATAAGGCTGAGACAAAGAAGATTCCTTACTTCGATTTCGAGGTTCCTACATCACTTCCAGGAGTTGATCCTGCAATCCTTGATCCTCGTGATACATACGCTGAGCCTGGCGAGTGGGAAGCAAAGGCTAAGGATCTTGCTGAGAGATTCGTTAAGAACTTCAAGAAGTATGAGACAAATGATGCTGGTAAGGCACTTGTTGCTGCAGGTCCTCAGCTGTAAATCGTACTAATAAGATAAACAATAATGTGGCAGAATGCAGATTGCATTTTGCCACATTTTTTGTCATAAGAAATTACTTTGATTTTAGGAGTAGTTCACTCTTCAAATTCAAGTATTTTTGAAGTATAATATAGCTTGGTGAGTTGCGGAAAAGGAGAGCGGTTTAATTAGTGCCGCATTAGAAAAGTTCAATGTTAAAAAATATAATTGCGGTAGCATTTGTAATAGTCTTTCTTATAGAGATGTTTTTTGCTGCCGCAGGTAGTGCACATAGAAAAAAGAAAAAACTTAAGGACTGGAATGTTGTTACCGGTAAGATCAAGTCTATGGAAAAGATTGAAGATGAGATGACCCATAGGGCAGTCATTGAGATGACCATTAAGACTAAGGGTGGCAATACGGTCTATGCAAAGCAGAGTCCTATGTTCTGCTGTTATGAAAAAGGTGAAGAGGTTGAACTTATCGAAAAGGATGGAGTTCACAGATTCATCGGGAATGACAGAGTTCATAAGAAGGGGGTGAAGGAAACTATAATTGGTGTAGTTCCATTCCTCGTACTTGTAGGAATTGCGGCGCTTATAAGTTATCTGGCTCATATCTGGGGATAAAACCTGTCAGGAGTATAGTTTTTTTTGAATGTGAAAGGATGGAAAAATGGCGAAGGAAAAGAAAGTAAAAAAAGAAATCAGCTATCCTGTTTATGACGCAACTCAGCTGGGAACAGCTCAGTTATTTATACTGGGTGCACAGCACATGTTTGCTATGTTTGGTGCGACAGTTCTTGTACCGGCACTGACGGGACTCAGCGTATCCACTACACTCTTTTTTGCGGGAATAGGTACACTCCTCTTTCATTTGATATCTAAAGGGAAGGTGCCTGCATTTCTTGGATCCTCATTTGCATTCCTTGCAGGTTATTCTGCAATAGCTCCAAATGGAGAAAAAGAACTTCTTCCATATGCATGCTTCGGTGTTGCCTGTGCAGGCTTGCTTTATCTGATTCTTGCAGGTTTGTTTAAAGCCTTCGGAACAGAAAATGTAATGAGGTTTTTCCCACCTATCGTAACAGGTCCAATCATTATCGCTATCGGACTTACACTTTCACAATCAGCTATAGATAATTGTTCAGCAAACTGGTTTATTGCAGTTGTTGCTATTCTTATAATCGTTATATGTAACATTTACGGTAAAGGAATGATAAAGATTATTCCAATTATCCTTGGTGTACTTGGTTCAACATTCGTGGCATTTGTCCTGAACATTATAGTGGGCGGAAACAATGATGACTTTATCCTCTTTGATCCGGTAAAGGTTCAGGCTATCAAAGATGCTGCATGGCTCGGCTGGCCAATCAAATATCAGGAGACGATTTTCTCAATCTTCTCTGATTGTGATGTAAAGCTTCTTATTTCAGCAATCATCACAATTGTTCCAATCGCGCTAGCTACAATCGTTGAACATATCGGAGATATTTCCGCTATTTCATCAACAGTTGGTAAGGACTTTATAAAAGATCCTGGACTTCACAGAACACTTACTGGTGACGGTATTGCTACAACAGTTGCATCAATCTTCGGTGCACCTGCTAATACAACTTATGGAGAGAACACAGGTGTGCTTTCACTTTCAAAGGTTTACGATCCACGAGTTATCAGAATAGCTGCTGGATTTGCGCTTATATTCTCATTCTCACCAAAGGTTGCAGCTTGCATTTCAGCTATTCCTACAGCGGTTATCGGAGGAATTTCTCTGGTGCTTTACGGAATGATCTCTGCAGTCGGTGTTCGTAATATAGTTGAGAATAAAGTTGATTTTAGCAAAACACGAAATGTAATCATCGCGGCTCTCATCCTTGTACTTTCAATTGGTATTAAGTACAGTGCTGATGGAGGTATCAATATTCTTATTGGATCAATGACAATTTCTCTTTCAGGACTTGCAGTTGGTTCAATCGTTGGTATCATCATGAATGCAGTTCTTCCAGATGAGGACTTCCGTGCTAAACGAGCAACTAAGAAACAGGAAGAAAAGCAAGGAGAATGATATGAAGAAGAATGGGGTTAGTACAGCGAAGGCTGCTGTAAATCTTGCGAAGAAGAATGCAAAGAAAGCACAGAAGCAGGAGAAGAAGGCTGCCAAGAAGGCTGAGAAAAGAGAAAGAAAAGATATAAAGAGTGCATATATGAAGGCACTCAGAAAAGGTAATACAGATAGAACTTTAGCTGGGATTGCAGTGCTTCTGGCAGTTATTCCGGTTGCGCTTCAGTTTGTAGTTGAATTACTTGATAAAAAAGGTTCTTCAAAAAAATAGTTTCATTTAGAAATGAAGAATCAATAAAAATAAATGGAGAGAAAAATTATGAGTAAAAGTTTTGATGATCTTCTTGAGAGACTTTCCCAGGTTGAAAAGAAGAAGGTTTCTGTTGCGGTTGCACAGGACGACGAGGTACTCCTTGCGGTTAAGGCTGCAAAGGAAAGAGGAATTGCAGATTCCATCTTAGTTGGTGATGTGGATTTAATTAAGCCTATCGCTGAAGAGATTGGAATGAACCTTGATGATTATGAGTTAGTAGATGTAAAGGACAAGATTGAGGCTGCAAGAGAGGCTGTTAAGCTTGTACATGATGGCAAGGCTGATATGTACATGAAGGGACTTATTGATACAAAGGATTTCCTTCGTTCAGTTCTTGATAAGGAAGTTGGACTTCGTACAGGCCGTCCACTCAGCCATGTTTGCGTTTTTGAGATTGAAGGCGTTGAACAGCTTCTGTTCCTTACAGACGTTGCATTTGTTCCTTATCCAACTCTTGAGGATAAGGCAAGCATCATTAAGAATACAGTTGAGATTTGTAATGCTTGCGGAATTGAGAATCCAAAGGTAGCTCCACTTGCTGCAGTTGAGGTTGTTAACCCTAAGATGCCTGAAACTGTTGAAGCAGATGAGCTTACAAAGATGAATGAGAGAGGCGAGATTACAGGTTGTATAGTTGATGGTCCTCTTTCAATGGACCTTGCAACATGTCCTGAGGCTGCTCAGCATAAGGGTGCTACAGGCCGTAAGATTGTGGGAGATGCAGACATTCTTCTGTTCCCAGACATCCATGCAGGAAATATACTCTACAAGGGTCTGGTTCATTTCTCAAAATGTAAGAATGGTAATCTGATCACAGGTACTGCTGCACCAGTTATCCTTACATCAAGATCAGACAGCTTTGAGGTTAAGGTTAATTCTCTCGCTCTTGGAGCACTTGTTGCAGATTCTCTGAAGAAGTAATTGGGCCGGAATTAACATAGTCTTGTTGTGTTGAAATTAATTAGAATTATTATTGAAATTAATTAGTATATTTGTGAGGAGATTGTAATGATAAAGTCATTAATTATAAATCCTGGTTCTACATCAACTAAACTGGGTATATTTGAGGATGAGAATTTAGTTTCAGAAGAAACTCTGAGACATACAACTGAGGAAATTGCTCAGTTTGAGAAAATTGTTGATCAGGTAGATTTCCGTAAAGAAATGATCCTGAATTTCCTTGCTGACAAGGGCGAGGATATAAAGAGCTTTAATGTTATCGTTGGTCGTGGCGGACTTCTGAAGCCTATCCCAAGCGGAACATATACAGTAACTGATAAGCTTATTGAGGACCTTAAGAATGCAGTCGGCGGAGAGCATGCATCTAACCTTGGTGGTATTCTTGCTAAGGGCATTGCTGATGAGATTGGCGTTCCTTCTTACATTGTTGACCCTGTAGTTGTTGATGAGCTTGAGCCAGTTGCAAGACTTTCAGGTGTTCCGGAGCTTCCAAGAGTTTCAGTTTTCCATGCACTTAATCAGAAGGCAGTTGCCAAGAGATATGCAAAGGAAACAGGCAAGGCTTACGAAGATCTGAACCTTATTGTTGTTCATATGGGTGGCGGCGTTTCGGTTGGCGCTCATACAAATGGGAGAATTGTAGATGTATTCAATGCACTTTCAGGTGAAGGCGCATTTTCTCCAGAGAGAGCTGGTGCAGTTCCACCTGCTGCTCTTGTAGATATGTGCTTCTCAGGAAAATATACTCAGGCTGAGATTAAGAAGAAGCTTATCGGAAACGGTGGTTACAATGCTTATCTCGGAACAAACAATGCTCAGGAAGTTTATAAGAGAAGTCTTACAGATGATGATGCTAAGCTTGTTTTCGAAGCGTTCATTTATCAGGTAAGTAAGGATATCGGAGCTATGTCTGCAGTACTTAAGGGGAAGGTTGATCAGATTATCCTTACAGGTGGTATTGCTCATGGTGAGGCTGTTACAAATGGCATCAAAGAGAGAGTTGAGTTTATAGCTCCTGTTACAGTTTATCCTGGAGAGGATGAGCTTCTTGCACTTGCACAGGGTGCCCTTCGTGTTATGAACGGAGAGGAAGAAGCAAAGATTTATTAATCTTTGTTATATCAAATAAAAAAAGGTAATCAAAAATGCTGTACAATTTACTAAGTATTAAATTAAATGATAAATTCATAGTTTTACTTGCCTCGGTGTTTGCTTTTGTTGCAACATTCTTGCTGCTTGCAAAACCTTTTGAGTTCCTTCCAAGAGATGGTGGTAAGTATGTTATCGACAAGGATGGAAAAAGAGTAGAGGTAAATAAGGGTTCAAGCGGAAAGGTTACAGGAGTGGGACTAGTTATGGTCATCATCTTCCTGCTTGCATCTGCACTTTTCTTTGTACCTCTTAGTGCACTTAAAACACCGGCAGGTGCTGAGTTCTACATCTACCTTGGACTCATGGCTGTTATGATGATAACAGGATTTTTAGATGATGCTTCTAAGAGCCCTTGGGGAGAGCTTGTAAAGGGTATTCTTGATCTTATAATCGCTGTTGTAGCAGCAGTGGTTTTTGTAAAGCATAATCCAACTGATGTGGTTCTGTTTAAGCTTCATTTCCACATTCCGGTTGTTTTATATGTTATACTTGCTGTAGCACTTATCTGGGGCTCAGTAAATGTGACCAACTGTACAGATGGTGTTGACGGACTTTGCGGAACAGTTTCAGTTATAGAGTTGTTTGCATTTTCACTTATATTCGGTGATGTTCTGAAGATTTATTCTGCAATGGGCATGGTGATGGCATTTGTCCTTGTGGCATATCTTACATATAACTGGAATCCTAGTACAGTTTTGATGGGAGATGCAGGCTCAAGAACGATCGGCTTCCTGCTAGCGCTTCTGGCAATGAAATCTATGCATCCATTTGCATTCATCCTTCTTTCATTTGTATTCTTATTTGATGGAGGACTTGGACTTCTTAAGCTGGCACTTCTAAGAACAGTTAAGATAAGTCTTTTTAAGAATATAAGGTTCCCATTTCATGATCATCTGAGAAAGAACCTGAAATGGAGTATCCCTAAGATAGTAATATTTTTTGCAGTAATGGAAATTATTTTTGTGGTGATAACAGGAGTTATAGTTAATGTTCATTGATAGCAATGACAAAAAAATAACGATCAAGGATTTCACCTTCGGTGATGGCACACCTCGTATTTGCGTTCCTTTAATGGGTACTTCGGGTGAGGAGATTTTTACTGTTGCAAAAGCTTTAAGGGAAAGCATTCATGAGCTGGACGAAAAGTTCAAGGATCATCCTGAGGTAAAAACAGCAGTGATAGAGTGGCGCGCCGATTATTATGCAAACATCATTCAGAGTGATAGTGTTTTTAATATCCTCTGCAATCTGAGAAAACTTTTTGAAGATAGGATTCTTCTGTTTACCTTCAGAAGTGAAGAGCAGGGTGGAATGATCCGCAACGATAGAGCACATCTTCGTATGGGCGATATCATGCAAAATGTAATCTCCAGCGGAATGGTTGATATGGTGGATGTTGAGTTTGTGGTTGGAAATTACAACGTGGCGAGAGCAACTACTGCAGCTCATGATCATGGAATAGCGGTTGTGATGTCCTACCATGATTTTGAAAAGACTCCTCATGATTCCGAGATAGAAGAAAAACTTCGTCAGATGGAAGTTCTGGGTGGCGACATACTGAAATTTGCGGCCATGCCAAAGAATGATTTTGATGTAAGACGTCTTATGGAGCTTAACCAGAAGATGGTCGTTGAGAGAGCAAAACCTGTAGCTCTTATATCTATGGGTGAGATTGGTTCCAGATCCAGATATATGTGTAAAGAAACGGGTGCATGCCTGACATTTACATCAGTAGGAAAAGAAAGTGCTCCGGGTCAGCTGAAAGCCAGCGACCTGATGAGAAGACTCATTAAATAGAGAATTATAATTGGAAGGAGATTTCTATTAATGAAGGTATTAATAATAAATGGAAGTCCCAGAGTAGGCGGAAATACTTCGATTGCAGTAGAGGAAATTGCAAAGACATTAGGCGAAGAAGGAATTGAAGCGGAGATTGTGCAGATTGGGAACAAGAATGTAAGAGGATGCATTGCTTGTGGAAGCTGCGGCGAGAAAGGCAAATGTGTATTTGATGATGTGGTAAATGAACTGGCTCCTAAATTCGAAGAGGCAGATGGACTTGTGGTGGCATCTCCTGTTTACTATGCATCTGCTAATGCAACACTTATTGCCTGCCTCGACAGACTTTTCTACAGCACTCATTTTGATAAGAGCATGAAGGTTGGTGCGAGCGTTGTTGTATGCCGAAGAGGTGGAGCGAGTGCTACCTTTGATGAGTTAAATAAATATTTTACTATCAGTAATATGCCAGTTGCTTCCAGCCAGTACTGGAATAGCGTGCATGGAAGAGAAAAAGGACAGGCTGAAAAAGATTTAGAAGGTCTTCAGACAATGCGTGTTCTTGCAAGAAATATGAGCTTCCTTATGAAGAGTATTGCACTTGGAAAAGAAAAGTACGGAATGCCAAAACAGGAAGAACATGCCTGGACACATTTTATTTCAGATTAATATAACAAAGAAAAAAAGAAAAGCTCGGCGATTGTACCGAGCTTTATTTTTATACATTTGCTGTATCTGAATCGTTTTGTTCTTTTGTCTTCTTCTCTGGTTCTTCAGGAAGTGGGAATGGGAGGTTCCAGGTATATCTGATTGCATCTGTGAAGTGATACAGTTCGATAGTATCAGCTACGCTGTATTCCTTTGTTTCCTTCTTTCCAACTATGGCTGCTTCTCTTGCGGCCTTGAATTCGTACTCATATCCTGTGTACTCATCGTTCTGAGGCTTCATCTCGCCTCTTGATTTTCCATCTGAACCGTAGATAGTAACAAGCTTTGGATTGTTAACGTTATCAATCTCAATTCTACCGTGTGTTCCGTAGATGATTATTTTGTTATCCAGGTTTGTTGTCATTGTATTTGTTACAAGAGCAGCACGTCCCTGTGGATATCTCATATAGATTGTTGAGTAAGCATCTACTCCTGTGGTTGTGATCATAGGCTCGGCTACAACGTTTGTTGGAGGGCCGCCCATTATCATAAATACTGCAGTGATTGGATAGATACCAAGATCAAGAAGTGCTCCGCCTGCAAGCTCAGGCTTAAGGAGTCTTTCTCTTCCTGCCAGGTTGTATCCTATATTTGCTGTAACACTTCTTACATCTCCAATTATATGCTTCTTCAACTGATCTACTACGAGGTTCATTAGTGGGTTGTATCTCAGCCACATAGCCTCGCCACAGAAGATTCCCTTTTCTTCAGCATATTTCAGAAGATCCTCAGTTGTTTTAGCGTTGTATGAGATAGGCTTCTCAACGAAAACTGGCTTTCCTGCGTCGATACACATCTTAGCAAGTTCAGCGTGGTTTGAATTGACTGTTGCAATATAAACCATCTCAACTTCCTCGTCTGCAAGAAGCTCTTCGTATGAGCCATAATACTTTTCTACCTTATGCTCCTCAGCAAATTTCTTAGCTTTCTCCTCATCTCTGGAAGCAATAGCATAAGCACAGATTCCATTTAGATTTTGAAGCATATCTGCAATCACACCAGCTATCCAGCCGGCACCGATAATACCTACGTTATATTCGATCATAGTAGTAGTCCTTTCTAAAATGTCTAAGTTTTAAAAAACTGACATTAATTATATAATAGCTCCATTTGATTGTAAAGAAATCAAAATGGTGCTACAATACCACTTGTCAATTTTCATTTAGAGGTTTTGTTTTGAAGAATTTTAAGATCATCCTGAGGGATGTAAAGGATTATAAAACTTCATCATTTTTAACACCGGTATTTATGATACTCGAGGTTATCTTTGAAACTATCATTCCTATAGTAATGGGAATGATCATTGATATCTCTGAGGGTAATACTATCGATATGAAGAGGATACTTACTTATGGAGGTATCATGGTTCTTCTTGCTCTCGGAGCTCTGTATACAGGTATCATGGGTGGTAAGTACGGTGCGCATGCATCTGCTGGTCTGGCTAAGAATCTTCGCCGCCACATGTATACACATATCCAGGATTTTTCATTTGCAAATATCGACAAATTTTCATCCGCAAGTCTTGTAACACGACTTACAACGGATGTTACTAATATTCAGAATGCTTACCAGATGGTGCTTCGTACCATGGCAAGAGCTCCAGTGAATCTTATAGTTTCCATGGTGGCTGCTATGCTGATAAGCCCTAGGGTTTCACTGGTATATTTGGGAGCGGTTGTTTTCCTTTCTATCGTAGCAGTGTTTATGATATCCAAGGTTACAAAATACTTCACTCAGGCATTTCCAAAGTATGATGAAATGAATGAAAGCGTTCAGGAAAATGTTTCTGCCATTCGTGTTGTTAAAGGCTTCGTTCGTGAAGACTATGAGATAAAGAGATTCCAGAAATCCAGCGGCATGATCTACAATCTGTTTGTTAAAGCAGAAAGCCTGATGGCATTTATGATGCCTATCATGCAGTTTACTATTTACTTCTGTATCCTTATGGTCAGCTGGGTAGGAGCGAAACTCATTGTCCTTGGTGGAGGTGCTGAGGGTGCACTTACTACTGGTGATCTTTCTACACTTCTTGCTTATTGTATGCAGATACTTATCAGTCTTATGATGCTTTCTATGGTTATCGTAATGATCACAATGTCATCTGCCAGCATCAAGCGTGTGGCTGAAGTAATAGAAGAAGAAAGTACTATCAAAAATCCTGAGAATCCAGAATTTGAGATTGCTGACGGAAGCATTGATTTTGAAGATGTAACTTTCAGATATGATGAGGCAGCAGAGAATCCGGTTCTGGATGACATTAATCTTCATATCGATTCAGGTGCTACCATCGGTATAATCGGTGGAACTGGTAGTTCTAAGTCCAGCCTGGTTAATCTTATCAGCCGACTCTATGATGTATCCGACGGTGCTGTTAAGGTAGGTGGCAAGGATGTTCGTAGCTACGATATGGAAACTCTTAGAAATAACGTAGCTGTAGTGCTTCAGAAAAATGTACTCTTCTCGGGAACTATCCTGGAGAATCTTCGCTGGGGTAACAAGGATGCTACCGAGGAAGAATGCATTGAGGCGGCAAAGCTTGCTTGTGCTGATGAATTTATAACTACATTCCCAGAGGGATATAATACAAAGATAGAACAGGGCGGAACTAATGTTTCCGGTGGACAGAAGCAGAGAATCTGTATTGCACGTGCCCTTCTTAAGAAACCTAAGATCCTTATCTTAGATGATTCAACAAGTGCGGTGGATACCGCGACAGATGCCCGCATTAGAGCATCGTTCAGGGAGTTCATTCCTGAAACAACAAAGCTTATAATTGCACAGCGTATATCCAGTGTAATGGATGCTGATAAGATTATAGTTATGGAAAACGGACGCGTTAATGGGTTCGGAACTCACGAAGAACTTCTGGCGTCTAATGAGATTTATAAAGATGTCTTCGAATCACAGCAGGGTGGAAGCGGAGACTTTGATAAGCAGTAAGGGGATAAGCCCTTTGCTTAAGAAGTAGGTAGGAGAAGAAAATGGCAGGTCCAGGTAGGAGAACTCCACGAGGCATGAAGCCAACGGTTGAAAACCCAGGCAAGATATTAAAGCGCCTCATGGGCTATGTATTTGAATATTATGGATTCAGGATGATTATGGTTTTCATACTCATCATTGTTAGTGTGCTTGCGAATCTTCAGGGGACAATGTTCATGAAGACTCTGATCGATGATTACATTGACCCAATGGTAAAGCATAATGATCAGAATTTTGTGCCACTTATCCATGCCATCCTCAGAACAGCTACGTTTTACCTGATTGGAATCGCTGCAACATATAGCTATAACAGAATAATGGTTAATGTATCCCAGGGTACACTTCGCAGAGTCAGGGACAATCTGTTTGAACATATGCAGTCACTTCCAATAAAGTACTTCGATACACATACACACGGCGATATCATGTCAATCTATACAAACGATGTTGATACTCTTCGTCAGATGATCAGCCAGAGTATACCATCTCTTTTCCAGAGTGGACTTACTGTTATTGGTGTAATTGTTTGTATGCTGATCAGAAGCGTACCGCTTACAATAGTTTCATTTATCATGGTTGGCTTCATGCTCAGCTTTACAATGAGACTCTCCAAGAAGAGTGGAGAATTCTTTGTGAAACAGCAGAAGAATCTGGGTAAAGAAAATGGATTCATAGAGGAAATGATAACAGGTCAGAAGGTTGTTAAGGTCTTCTGCCATGAGAAAGAAAGCATAGAAGAGTTTGATAAGCTGAATGAGGCTCTCTTCGATAGTTCGTACAATGCTAACAAGTACGCAAATATACTTATGCCATCCATGGCTCAGCTGGGTAACCTCAGTTATGTTATTTGTATAGTTGTTGGTGCGATTCTTATACTAAGTGGTTTTGGAATAAAATCGATACCTGAATCTGGAGTGGCATCTGTTCTTTTAGGTGGTCTTGCTCCACTTACAGTTGGTGGTCTTGTTTCATTCCTTACATTCAACAAGAGTTTCAATATGCCTATCAATCAGGTGTCTATGCAGTTCAATGCAATCATCATGGCTCTTGCTGGTGCAGACAGAGTGTTCAAGCTTTTGGATGAGGAACCAGAGGCTGATGATGGATATGTTATGCTGGTCAGAGCTAAGGTGGATGAAAACGGTGAGCTGACAGAGACTAAGGAGAGAACGGGTATCTGGGCTTGGAAGCATCAGCATCAGGCTGATGGAAGCATAACTTACCAAAGACTGGAAGGTGCTATCTTTATGGATGATGTGGACTTCGGTTATGTTGAAGGTAAGACAGTGCTTCATAACGTTTCCCTAGATGCAAAGCCTGGCCAGAAGGTTGCATTTGTCGGTTCTACAGGTGCTGGTAAAACAACGATTACAAACCTTATCAATCGTTTTTATGATATTCAGGATGGAAAGATTCGTTTTGATAATATAAATGTAAATAAGATTAAGAAGGGTGACCTGAGAAGATCATTGGGTCTGGTTCTTCAGGATACACACCTGTTCACAGCAACAGTTATGGAGAACATCCGCTACGGTCGACTGGATGCGACGGATGAAGAATGCATTGCCGCTGCAAAGCTTGCAAATGCTGATCATTTTATTCGTCAGTTGCCTGACGGCTATAACACAATGCTTACTGGTGATGGCGGAAATCTTAGTCAGGGACAGAGACAGCTTCTTTCTATTGCGAGAGCGGCAGTTGCTGATCCTCCAGCACTGATACTGGATGAGGCTACATCTTCAATCGATACTCGTACTGAACGTGAGGTTCAGGAGGGTATGGACAAGCTGATGGCGGGAAGAACAACCTTCGTTATTGCTCATAGACTTTCAACAGTTAAGAATAGCGATTGCATAATGGTTCTTGAACAGGGCCGTGTAATAGAAAAAGGAACTCACGAGGAGCTCCTTGAACAAAAAGGTAAATACTATCAGCTTTATACAGGTCTTTCAGCATAATTCTGGATTGCAACTTAAAAAAAGGCAAAGAAAAAGGAGCGCTTGCAGCGCTCCTTTTAAAAAGCTCTTTACGCCAATCCATTCTTTTCTGCATACTTGCAAAGTGCATCAAATGTCTCTGGGCTGAGATCATGTTCAATCTTGCATGCATCTTCAGCGGCAATCTCTGGGTCAACACCCAGCTTCTCAAAGATACTTGTCAGTACCTTGTGTCTTGTATATATCTTATTGGCAATTTCCATACCAGAATCTGTAAGAGAAATCATTCCGTCCTCGTTGAATGAAATGTAACCATTCTCGCGAAGCCTCTTTGTAGCATAGCTTACGCTAGGCTTAGAAACATTAAGCTGGTTCGCTACATCGATTGAACGAACGTATCCCTTCTTTTCTTTTATCATGAGTATAGCCTCGAGGTAATCCTCTGCAGACTGATGAATTTCCATTGCCAATTTTCGCCCCTCCTATAAAGAAAGATAACTTTATTTAAACGTCATCCTAAAATCTTAACAAATGTTAACATACTTTAACTATTGTTGCAAGGACTTATTTTGTGTATTTTTGGTTGATGTGTGTTATAATGTGAACGTATTGGGTTTTATTCGAAATGTTATGGGAGGTTATATATGGAGAAACAGTTTACTAACATGCGTGATATAGCGAGAAGCTACGCAAATGCAATGAATCTGCTCAGACCTGAGACAGAGAATCTGCACCAGAGAGTTGCTTACCTCGCATACAATATAGCTAAAGAGATGGATTATGAGTCGACAGATCTGAGGGAAATCATGTTTGCCAGCTTGCTTTATGATGTGGGCGTAGGTATGATGCCTGAAAAAACTGAGAATCAGGAGAGATATTATTTCAAGGATCTTGCATCAACAGGTCTTGGAATAATCGGTGATATTCCTAGACTTAAATCCGTTTGTGAGATTTTTAAGATTGTTGATCCTGAATCTGAGGCAGATGAAAGCGTTTTCGGATATGAGAAGAGCAAGGACTTCGCTGAGATAATCGACATCGCTGACAGGGTTGCTCATATGCTGGATCCTAAGGATGCGGCGCTCAACCAGGTTGAGGATATTGTGGATACCATTTCGGATCTGCAGAGTGATGGCGTTAGCCCTTCGGTAATTGAGGCCTTCCTTAGATTCTCTGATAAAGAGTATGTTTGGATGGAGGTACTCCATCAGCCAGAGCTTTTCCTGAATTATATTTCTGATGCAAATGTCATCACCCTGGATGAAACTATTGATCTCTCAAGATTCATCTCACGTATCATCGACTTCCGTAGTAATTATACGGCAATGCACTCCTCAGGTGTGGCAGCTACAGCCGTTAGACTTGCTGAAATCATGGGCATGTCCGAAGATGAATGTAAGATGATGATGATCGCAGGTTACCTGCATGATATAGGAAAGCTCAAGGTTCCAAATTCAATCCTTGAGAAAAATGACAAGCTGACAGACGAAGAGTTCAATGTGGTAAAGGAATATGCATACTACACCCACCTTCTTCTTAAGGATATAACAGGTTTTGACCAGATAAGCCGCTGGGCTTCTCTTCATCACGAGAAGCTGAACGGATACGGCTATCCATTTAGACTTAAGGCAGATGACATCCCAATGGGAGCTCGTATAATTGCAATTGCAGATATCTTCTCAGCTGTTGCCGAGATCAGAGCTTACCGTTCTGGTATGTCAAAGGAAGAGGTTATAAAGACTCTGCTTGAGTATGTAGAGAGTGGCGCCATGTCCGGCTACATCGTAGATCTTCTTATCAATAACTACGATGACATCTATGCTATCCGCGATAGAGAGGTTCGCAAAGAAGGTGCTCGTTATTTTGCATCTTCGGTAGATGTTGACTAGATTGAAAAATGAAAACTAACTATAACATTAAAAAAGCACGGTTTATACGCCGTGCTTTTTCATTATTTCATCTATCTTTTGTGCTTTCTCTTTATAATGTGGATCCTTCTTTGGGTCCATAGTGCAATGTCCCGAGCAGCTTCCGTGATCCGGACAGCTTCCGCAGGTTCCATATTTATATAGATATCGGGCGGCTGGAATGAAGAGCGCCAGCACCACGAGAAGTGCAATTATAGTTGCTATGTTCATGTGTATACCTCGTTGGGTTAGTTTTCTTTAACTACCTTGATATTAATATAACCACCCTCGAATGTCAATACTCTATATCTGAAATTAATATCACAAATCCGTTCCACACCTAGTATTTAAATATGAAAAAAACGTGAAAATAGCACAAAATGTAGTGGATTTTTATACTATTAGATGTTAAAATAACTCTGATTATGTTCTGTGAACCAACATGGACGGAGAGTGCATTTGTGAATAAAAAAATTAGAAATCTAGTGCTTATATTAGCTGCCCTCATAATGGTATTCCTAAGTGTAATGCTGGGTGACGGCAAGTCTAATGAAGTCAATAAGAGTGAGTCGCTGCCAAACAGTGCAAACGCAGCCGGCCGTGAGTTGGAGGATACCGTTGTAACCACCGAGTCAGACGGCGAGGTTATATTGGGTGATACCCTTTATGACGCTGCCACCGCAACTGATGCGGATGCGACCGAAGAAACGGGCGTGTCGCCAGAGGTTCAGAAATATCTTGATGATATGACTGATGAAGAAAAGGTAGCACAGCTTTTTGTTGTTACTCCAGATGCCCTCACAGGTATCGAAGCTGTTAATCAGGCCGGCGACGGCACGAAGGAAGCTATAGATAAAACGCCTGTTGGCGGAATTATCTATATGAGCGACAACCTTCAAGCCACAACTCAGACAAAAGAGATGCTGGCAAATACAAATCAGTATAGTAAAGACAGAGTTGGCCTTCCAATGTTCCTCTGTGTTGATGAGGAAGGTGGTACTGTAGCAAGAATTGCAGGAAGCGGAAGATTTGATGTAACGAATGTTGGAAACATGTCCGACATCGGAGCAACAGGAACAGTTGAGGATGCCCGTGAGGTGGGCGAGACAATTGGTACTTACCTGGCTGAGCTTGGTTTCAATGTTGACTTTGCACCAGTTGCTGATGTTCTGACAAACCAGGAAAATTCAATCGTTAAATATCGTTCCTTCGGTAGCGATGTAGATGTATGCTCACGCATGTCTATCGCAGTAGCAGAAGGGCTTAACTCCAAGGGAATCGAAGCAACTTACAAGCACTTCCCTGGACATGGTGCAACTGCAGGTGACACACACCTGGGTGCAGCGTTTACAACTAAGACAATAGATGAGTTGAAAGAACAGGAACTTGTTCCTTTCCAGGATGCTATAGATGACGGTGCCAGGTTCATAATGGTTTCCCACATCTCAGCTCCAAACATCACTGGCCACGATACACCAGCATCCCTTTCTAAAGAAATCGTAACTGATCTTCTGAGAAATGATATGGGATATGACGGCATAGTAGTTACAGATGCCATGGAAATGGGCGCTATTTCAACCAAGTATAAATCTGACGAAGCTGCAGTAATGTCTATTCAGGCAGGTGCAGATATGATCCTTATGCCTGAGGATTTTGAGCTGGCATATAACGGCGTGCTTGAAGCTGTTAAGTCTGGTGAGATTTCCGAAGAAAGACTAAATGAATCTGTTGCAAGAATCATCGAAATAAAGCTTCAGATGAAATAATGATTTTTTATTAGCATACCTCCATCTTTTTGTGATGGGGGTATGCTAATTCTAAATAAATGTAATCCCAAGTAAAAGGGAACTGTAGAGAAGAGGCGAATTAAATGAGAAAGTTTGAAAAGTCGGTTAAGTTGAATAATGTTTGTTACGATATTCGTGGTCCGGTTATGGACGAAGCCAACAGTATGAGCCAGCGTGGCGAGAAAATACTTAAGCTGAATATCGGTAATCCTGCGCCATTCGGGTTCAAGGCTCCAGACGAGCTGATTGAAGTAATGTCGAATAATCTTATAAAAACAGAGGGTTATTCAGATTCAAAAGGAATCATAACAGCCCGCGAGGCCATTGTGGAATATGATAAAACAAAGAACATTCCAAATGTGTCCGTGGACGATGTTTATACAGGAAATGGTGTAAGTGAGCTGATAACACTTTCTATGCAGGGTCTGCTGGATTACGGCGATGAGATTCTTGTTCCATCACCAGATTATCCACTTTGGACTGCATCTGTAACACTTGCGGGTGGTACAGCGGTTCATTACATCTGCGATGAAGAAGCAAACTGGTATCCGGATATAAAGGATATTGAGAGAAAGATAACTCCAAGAACAAAGGGTATAGTTGTAATTAATCCTAATAACCCAACAGGTGCCCTCTATCCAAAGGAGCTGCTTGAACAGATAGTTAAGCTTGCAGAGACTCACGATCTCATTATATTTGCAGATGAGATTTACGACAGGTTAATAATGGATGGCAAGACTCATACATCTATTGCCAGTCTTGCGCCTGATTGTCTTTGCATAACATATAACGGACTATCCAAATCACATCTCATTGCAGGCTACAGAGTTGGATGGATGTCCATTTCCGGAGATAAGAGCAATGCCACCGGTTATATTGAGGGAATTAAGCTTCTCTCATCCATGCGTCTTTGCTCAAATGTACCGGCTCAGTCTCTTATAGCTCCAGCTCTTAAGATGCTGGGTGAGACAAAGAAACTGGTTGAGCCGGGTGGAAGAGTTTATGAGCAGCGAGAATGCATTGTAAACCTTCTTAATGATATTCCTGGTATAAGTGTTGTTAAACCGGAGGCTGCCTTCTATTGCTTCCCTAAGATGGATGTGAAGAAGTTCAATATTCATGATGATGAGAGGTTCGCTCTGGATGTACTGAGAAACAAGAAGATTCTCTTTACACATGGTGGCGGTTTCCATTGGGAACAGCCAGACCACTTCCGTATTGTTTACCTTCCAGAAATCTCAGTCCTCACAGAAGCAGCAACTCAGCTGAAAGATTTCCTTGCGGATTATCGTCAGCAGGATTAAGAAGTTCTTTATAGGAGAAAAGTATGATTACAGCAATGCTCTTCGCCGGCGGTGTCGGAAGAAGAATGAAAGAAGCAGAAATGCCAAAACAGTTTTTAAATGTTGCTGGCAAGCCCATAATAATCAGAACAATGATGCATTTTGAAAATCATCCGGCTGTAGACGATATCGTTATCGCATGCAAGGAAGACTGGATAGATTATCTGAATGATCTTATTGCAAAGTATGATATTAAAAAGGTTCGTGCAGTTATTCCTGGAGGCGAGACTGGTTATCAGTCCATCCATAATGGTGTTCTTGAAACTGCTAAGGTTGCTACGAATCCAGATGACATTATCCTTATCTGTGATGGCGTGCGCCCAATGCTTTCTGAGGAACTTATTACGAACTGCATCGAGGCTACAAAGAAATACGGAACAGCTGTTCCGGTTACACCAAGTATCGATTCCCTGCTTTATAGCGAGGATGGAGAAACCTGTGGAAAGAGCTACAAGAGAAGCTCCATGTATATAACTCAAGCACCCCAGGGTTATACCATGGAGAAGATCTTGTGGGCTCATTCCGAGGCTGAGAAACGCGGCATAACAAACCCTGTTTCCTCCAGTGAGCTGTTTATAGAGCTGGGTCATGACGTTCACCTCTTCATAGGAGAGCGTACAAATATAAAGGTTACAACACCTGAGGATATGGACTTTCTCCGTGCAAGCTTCTTCTATAAGCATTTCAAGAAGTTTGCTCAGGAAGAATTCGATAGAAATGATATATAACAATTCGTCGCCAGCCAAGACGACGGATTAAGAAAAGGAATGACAATGACAGAAATACAAAGCGTAGTAAAAGGTCAATTATATAAAGATATCGAGGAGATTGCTCAGGACAGTATAGATTGGAGCCAGCTTAAAAATAAGCGCCTTCTGATTACAGGCGCCAATGGTTTTATTGCTTACTACCTTGTGGCAGCTCTTCTGCTTAGAAATGATAAATTCGACGATAATATTAAAGTTGTGGGCATAGTCAGGAATATGGAGCGTGCTAAAGCAAAGTACGGTTCTCTTGCTGAGAGAGATGACCTGGAACTGATTGAGCAGGATGTCTGCGCTCCGTTTAATGTAAGTGGCAAGGTGGATTTTGTAATCCATGCAGCCAGCCAGGCTTCCGCTTGGCATTTTGAGAATGATCCTGTTGGAACAATAAATGCCAACCTGGTCGGAACCAGCAATGCTCTTGAATTTGCTAAGAGCCAGAATGAAAATGACTCAAATAGTGGCGAGGAAAAGACAACTACCCTTATTGTTTCATCCCTTAAAACTTACGGCGCCGTAACAGATGGCTCCCGAGAACTTCTTGAGGAAACACAGGGATATGTGGATATCGATTCCTACAAGAACTGCTATGTTATGGGTAAGCGTGCATCTGAAACTCTTGCTGCAAGCTATGCTAAACAGTACGGCATGAGTGTTAAGATTGTCAGACCTAGCTATATCTTTGGAGCGGCTACACTAGATGATGACAGAGTGTGGGCTCAATTTATTGCGAACGTAGTCAGGGGAGAAAGCATTCTCCTTAAGAGCGCCGGTGCGCCATATAGATCATTTTGCTATGTAACAGATACAGTTAGAGCAATCCTCACAGTTCTCCTGAAGGGAGAGGATATGCAGCCTTATAACATTTCCTCTGAAATAGGAAATGTGACCATCCGCGGCTTTGCTAAAAAGGCGGTTGAGGCCTTCCCAGAGAAGAATCTCACTCTGTCATTTGCTAATCCTGAGGATGAGGCTGAACCTGTAGTTGATTACACTAAGCAGACACCTGAAATAATGAACAGTGACAGGCTCGCTGGACTGGGTTGGAAAGCCTCTGTAGATATAACAGAGGGAATAAAAAGGGCGGTTGCGATTTTGACAGAAAAATGATAGACTATATCTGTAAAAGTGGGCAACTATACTTACTTTCTAAAAACCCGCTTCATTAAAGAAGGATAAATACTCAAAATGGTTAAAGCAGTTAAGATAATAATCGGCCTTTCGGCCGCCTTTCTGTTGTTTTTAATAGTCGCTGATTACATTGGAGATTATAGGCGTGCTTACAACGAGGAACTGACCAGTATGACCTCCAGCAGAGGCGAAGAAGTGGAGGTAGAAATACCTAAGGATGCATCCGCAAAGAAGATAGCGGAGATACTCCACCAAAAAGGTTTGATCAGGTTCGAAAGAGCATTCGTTAAAAGACTTCAGAGTTCGGAATATAGAGGAAAACTCCAGAGCGGTACATTCAAGCTTTACAAAGGAATGAACACACTGGAAATGATGGAGATAATGTCCAAAGAGGACGAGGACTCCAAGATAGTAAAACAACTTGTTATCCCAGAGGGATATTCAATAGATATGATAGCGGCGAAGTGCCAGGAAGAAGGCATTTGTTCTTCAACGGATTTTGTAAACGCTGTCAAATCTGTAACAGCAAATGATTTTGAGTATTTGAATGATGTGCCGTCAGGCGTAGATGTAAGGTACAAGCTGGAAGGTTATCTCTTCCCTGCAACGTACGATATAACAAAGAACACAACAGCACCTGAATTGGTGCGAATGATGCTGAATGCATTCGAAGCTTATTACACTGCCGAAATGAAATCGGCCGCATTAGAAAAGAACATGACATCCTACGATGTTCTCACCATAGCGTCAATGATTGAGCGTGAAGCTAAGTTGGATGAAGACAGACCACTTATCTCGTCTGTTATTTACAACCGACTTAACAAAGACATGCTGCTTCAGATAGACTCGACAGTTTTGTATCCACTCACAGACGGAAGATATGATGTTGAGAAACTTAAAGCGGAAGATCTTGAACTTCGATCATCATATAATACATATGTTTACACAGGACTTCCTGTGGGACCTATTTGTAATCCGGGACTTGCCTGCATCAATGCAGCTATCAATCCTGAAGAAACAAATTATCTGTATTACTACATGGTCGATGAAGAAACCGGAAAGCATGAGTTTTCTGAAACCTATGAGGAACACCAATCAATCATCATGGGTGGTGCCGATAGAGATGGAGATGGTATAGCGGATTACGATATGGACAGCAATGTATACCAGGATAACAATGCAGAAAGTGATATCTGGAGTAACCAGAACGGAGACGATTAATAAGGACTAAAAAATACGAGACATTTTGAGGAGGAGCTATGAGAAGTTTCTATTTTACAGAGAAAAATATTGGAGACGAGAAGTACCTCACTTATACAATGGGTGAGGGAGTTGAACTCGATGAAGATGTTCTTGACTATTGCGAGGAGAATGATCCTGCGGAAATCGTCAAGATAATATATGAAGAGGATGATGATTTCGATTATCTCAGTTATGACATTTCAGGACTCATGTCACTGGATACATTTACTCGGTCAGTAATGAAGGAGGAAAATGTACTCAAGATCCTGAGAAATGTTTCTTTGGGAATGATCAATATCAAGGAATATACACTTCCACTTTCATATATCTTACTTAATAAGAATTTCATGTATATAAATCCTGACACACTGGATATTCAGTTCCTGTATGTTCCGGTTGAAAGCGATGCTTCAGTATCACAGGAATTCAAGAGCTTCGTGAGACAGTTCATAGCTTCACTGAAGTTTGATATTGAACAGGATCTCTCATATGTAGGAAAACTTCTTACATATATAAACGGAGATGGATTTAACCTTCGTGGTCTGATAGGACTTTCCGAAGCGCTCATGAAGGATTCAGGACTTAGCTTTGATGCCAGCGGAGATATCTCAACAGAAGATGGAGCTGAAGTTGTTGAAAGCATGGATCCATCAGTTGTTCCTGAAGAGAAGAAGGAAGGCATCATGGATGGTCTGGATGCAGCAGATGATAAGCTTCCAGAAATCGGAGATGATGAGGACGATTCAGATATTGAGCTTGAGGATGCTAAAGAGCAGGAGCCAGCAGCTGAGTATGATGTACATCAGATGATGGAAGACAAGCTCAAAGAAGAAGAGGCTAGAAACGAAGAAATTAGAAAGGCCAGAGAGAAAGCTGCACTTGAAGCAATAATTGCTGAAAGAGATGCAAGACTCGCAGCTGAAGCAGCAGAGGCTGAGAAAGAAGCAGCTGAAAGAGCTGAAGCCGTAAGAATAGAAGAAGAAAAGAGAGCAGCTGCAGAAGCAGAGAAGGTTGCAGCAGAAAAAGCGGCAGCAGAGGCAGCGGCAGCAGCTGAGACTGAGGCGGCAGCGGCAGAAGAAACTACTGCAGAAGAAACTGAGGAAGAGACTGAGCCAGAACTTACACCTGAACAGATTGCTGAGAGAGAGGCAATTGCAAGAGAGGTTGCTAAGAAGGCTGCAAGAGAGGCTGCTGAAGAATCCGATGAAGAAGAAATTCATGAGGATGGAACAGGAATTACAATTACACAGCCTGTAAGAGTTAGTAGAGCTGCAATGCTGAAGGCGGCAGCAGAACAGGCTGAGAAGGAAGCTGAAGCAGAGGCTGAGGCATTAGCGGCAGCAGCTGAGGAAGCAGAGAAAGCGTCGGCTGCAGAAGCTGAGGCAGAGACTGCTAAGGAAGAAAAGAAGAAAAAGAAGAAAGAAAAAGAAAAGAAAGAAGAGGCAGCCGAGGAAGTAGCAGAAACCAAGAAGGTTGTTGATAATACCATCTTAGGAGCAGCTGGAGCAATCAAGATCAATCCTTATCTGGTAAGAGTTAATACAAATGAAAAGATCATCATAAACAAACCAGTATTCAAGATTGGTAAAGCCAGTAGAGGTGTTGACTTCCATGTAAGCGGTAACGGAGCAGTTAGCCGTCAGCATGCGATAATCCTTCATAAGGGAGATTCCTATTATATAAAGGATAATAAATCAACAAATCATACCTATGTAGATGGTAAGGAAGTTGAAGTTGATGAGGAAGTATTACTGAAGAATAACAGTACTATCAGCCTCGGAGATGAGGACTTCACATTTAAGTTAGGTTAAGGTAAAGAGATACAGTTCAGGGTGAATTTCGCTCTGAACTCGTTCTCGTTTAAAGGAAAACATTAATTTTGGGGGTTACAAATGGAGAAGAAGAACATCAAATTTGAAGACAATGGTAACAGCATAGCTATGAGATACGAGCTTCTGCCAAGCGATCAGCTGGACGATGCTGCTCTCGAAAAAATGAAAGCAGGTCAACTTGAAATGGCGGCTCCTATCCAGTATGGGGAAGAGGAAGGAAGAAGAATGCTCTATGCATACATTCCTGCTTCTGTGCAGTTATCCACATTTCTGAAGAGACAGCTTGGAAAGGGAGAGGTTCTGACAATTCTCAGAAACCTTGTTGCTGGTATGGACATCGGAAAGAACAATATTCCGGTTGCTTATATCATCAAAGATATGGATTACATCTATATCGAAGAGCAGACACTCAGGCTGTTCACATTTATCGTGCCAATCAAAGGACAGACAGTTGAAGTAACTGATGTTCCTGACTTCATGAGAGAAGTTGTATCCCGTATGAAATTCCGTGATGAAGATAAGGACAACTATGTTGCCAGACTTCTCACAAATATAAATTCTGACAGATTTAGTTTGAACGAACTGAACGTTTTGGTTAATGAGATGCTCCTTGATCTTGGAGATGCTCAGCTTGCAGGCGTTCCACAGGGCGGTCCAGCTAAGGTTGACAGAGTTGGTGTTATGAGAAACAGAGCGGGCGCTATGCCTCCTCAACAGCAGATGTTCAACCCACAGACAGGTCAGCCAATGCAACAGTTTAATCCTATGACAGGCCAGCCAATGCAACAGCAGGCACCACAGCAGTTTAATCCAATGACAGGCCAGCCAATGCAGCAGCAGATGCCACAGCAGCAGATGCAGCAACCAATGCAACAGCAGATGCCTCAGCAGCAGATGCAGCCACAGATGGGACAGCAACAGTTCAATCCAATGACAGGGCAGCCAATGCAGCAGCAGATACCACAACAGCAAATGCAGCAGGCACAACAGGGTCCAGTTGCACCACAGCAGGCACCAATACAACAGCCACAGATGCAGCAGGCTCCAAAGCCACAGGAGCCAGAGAAGAAGTTTGATCCTATGACTGGAAAGCCAATCGGTGGTCCAGCACCACAGGGACCAACTCCAACACCTGCACCACAGCAGGCACCACAGGGACCAACTCCAACACCTGCACCACAGCAGGCTCCAATACAACAGCCACAGATGCAGCAGGCTCCAAAGCCACAGGAACCAGAGAAGAAGTTCGATCCTATGACTGGAAAGCCAATCGGTGGTCCAGCACCACAGGGACCAACTCCAACACCTGCACCACAGCAGGCACCACAAGGTCCAGTTGCACCACAGCAGGCTCCAATACAACAGCCACAGATGCAGCAGGCACCAAAGCCACAGGAGCCAGAGAAGAAGTTCGATCCAATGACCGGAAAGCCACTTGGTGGACCAGCACCACAGCAGGCACCACAAGGTCCAGTTGTGCCACAGGCACCAAAGCCACAGGAGCCAGAGAAGAAGTTTGATCCTATGACTGGAAAGCCAATCGGTGGCCCAGCACCACAGGGCCCAACTCCAACACCTGCACCACAGGGTCCAGTTGCGCCACAGGCACCACAGCAGCCAGGTCCACAGAAGAGTGCAGATGATATGTTCTCAATCGACGATCTTATGAAGATGGAAGACCCTGAGAAATCAGAAGCTCCAGCAGAACCTGCTAAGCCTCATTTCGTAAGAGAGAAGACAGGTGAGAAGATATTCATCGACAAAGAAGAATTCAAGATCGGAAAGTCAAAAGTTCATTCTGATTATTCAATAGAGAACAATTCAGCTATCAGCCGTGTTCACGTTATTGTTATCAAGAGAGATGAGGATTGCTTCCTTAAGGATAATGATTCAACAAATGGAACATATGTTGATGGTGACAGATTAGAGCCGGGCAGAGAAGTTCAGCTCAAAGAAAATATGGAAATCAAGTTCGGCGACGAAGACTTCGTATTCCATGAGAAATAAATCAACGAAAAAATACGAAAACGCTGAATGAAAGGGAACTAATAGATTATGGAATATGCTGCAACCTATAACACAGATATAGGCATAAGAAAAAGTACAAACCAGGATTCTGTAGCCATAAGAATCATTGATACACCTGATGGACAGGTAGCCTTCGGAATTGTCTGCGATGGCATGGGAGGTCTTTCAAAGGGTGAGCTGGCATCTAAAGAAGTAATCACTTCTTTCTGTCGCTGGTTTGATGAAGAGTTGGTAACACAGATACTTGATAAGTCATTCTCAGCTTTGAGACTTAGAGATGACTGGAATAGTATCATTCAGACCGAGAACAGACTTCTTGGTATTTATGGCTCAGACAATAACATAATGCTTGGAACTACGGTTTCAGCCATTTTGATGTATAAGGATGAATTCTACATTGTTCATGTAGGCGATAGCCGTGTATATGAGCTGAAGGATTCAGTAAGAATTCTTACTAAGGATCAGACCTTCGTAGCCAGAGAAGTGGCTGCTGGAAGAATGACTCCAGAAGAGGCGAAGGTGGATCCAAGACGAAGCGTCCTGCTTCAGTGTGTTGGAGCATCAGCTACAGTAACACCAGACTTCTTAAAGGGTAAAGTTCAGAGTGGAGCTGTATACTTCGTTTGTTCTGACGGATTCAGACATCAGATATCCGATCAGGAGATAATGGAGAAGCTTGGACCAACAAGCACTGACAATATGGAAGAACTGAAATATGGCTGTGTTTATCTTACAGAGCTGGTAAAGAACCGCAAGGAAACAGATAATATAACAATTGCGGCTATAAAGACTAAATAACGGAGTTTGAGTGTATGTTAAGAGAGGGTACCGTACTAGACGAAAAATATGAGATTCTGCGTCGAATTGGTGAAGGTGGTATGTCCATCGTTTATCTGGCACGTAATAACCGCATGAATATGCAGCTGGCGGTTAAGGAAATAAAGAATGATGGTTCAAAGAGCACAGAGGTCCTGCTGAAGGGTCTTGAGCGTGAGGCTAACATTCTTAAGGATGTAGACCATCCGGTTATTCCTAGGATTATTGATATAGTAAAACATAGTGGAACTATCTGCGTAGTTATGGACTTCATAGAAGGTGAGAACTTAGCAGATAAGCTGAAGGAAGTTGAGCGCTTCTCTCAGGATAAGGTTATTGAATGGGGACTTGAGCTGGCATCTGCCCTTGAGTATCTGCATTCAATGAATCCACCTATTATATACCGTGATATGAAACCATCGAACGTAATGCTTAAGCCAGATGGTGGCGTTAAGCTTATCGACTTTGGTACAGCAAAGACATATGATATCGAGAACAATGCTGATACAACGGCTCTCGGTACCAGAGGATACGCTGCACCAGAGCAGTTTGGCGATGCTCAGGGTCGTGGTATTTACAAGACAGATGCACGTACAGATATCTACAATCTGGGTGCAACTCTCTATCATATGGTTACTGGAAAGAACCCTCAGGAGCCTCCATATGAGATGGTTCCAATCAGAGAGGTTGATCCAATGCTCTCAACAGGACTTGAACAGATCATCCTGAAATGTACCAAGCCAAATCCTAATGAGAGATATCAGTCATGTTCAGAGCTTATCTATGCTCTTGAGCATTATACAGAGCTTGATGATGACTACAAGCAGGAACATAAGAAGAAAGTTACAATGTTCGGAACAACTATTGCACTTGCAATTGTATTTGCCATCGTTGCCATAGTTGGTAAATCCGGAATGAACAAGATAAACGCTGAAAACTATTCAGCATACATTGAGAGCGGTAACGAAATGAAAACACTGAGTAATTATTCGGGAGCCGCGAACAAATACAAAGAAGCATTTGAACTAAATGGCGAGGATGCTGAGGCGTATACAAAGTACATCGATACTTATATCGATGCAAAGAACGATATCAACAACCCAGACGAGCTGGTTCTTGAAGATGGACTTAGCGTTGTAGCTAACCGTATTAAGAACGGCTATGGAAAGGTTGATAAGAATAACGAAGTTCTCTACAAGATGGGTCTTACATACTTTAATGAAGTTGGCGACTATGCAGTTGCAGCTAAGTACTTCGGCATGGTTGAATCTAAGGATGAGGATTACGGAGAACTAGCTGATTATTATGGAAGCATTGCTCTTATCCTTTCAAGTACAAACGTTAATGTTAATGAGCTGATTGATAAGGTCAACGGATTTGCTTCATATAATTCAACAGCACTTACAAATGATAACAGACAGAAGTTTGAGAACTACAGAACTGTAGGAAAGATATATGTAACATATCTGAATTCAGAAGGTGTTGCTGCACAGGCAGAGACAACAATGAACCAGGCGCTTAAGGACCTTGAGGGTTATACAGGCGATGATACAGCTGAGTTCTTCTATAGTTACAACAATGATCTCGCTGAGATTTACTATGCACTTGCAAGTACAGATGGCAGTGAGACAAACTACAAGCTGGCTCTTAACTACTATCAGGAAGTTATCGACCAGATTCAGGGTAAAGTAACTGTAAGCGAGACGAATGCATCTGACAGCGTTCAGTCTTACATCCAGGCTTATATTAATAACATGTGCCGTATGGCAGACATCTATGGTAAGCTTGGTGATTCTGATTCAGCACTTGAAACATATGAGAAGGCTGAATCTGAACTTGGTGAAGGAAATACAAATGCAGTTAAGGTTTATTCCGAGCATTTGAATTACTTATATACAACGTACGAAAGTGCGCAGCAGGATCCTGGAAAGTGGACTGCGGCTCAGAAGGAGAAAATCCTGAAGGTTTATAACGAAGGTAATAAGCTGGACGGAATAGGCAGCAATCCTAACTGGATCAAGAGATCATCCGTAATGGAAGGCCTCGGAGACGGCTCCATAGAGGAGGAAGAAAAAGAGGAAGAAAAGACGGATGAAGAAACAACAGAAGAAGATACAGAAGAGGAGGGTGAGTAAGCTATGGGATTATATACAGTAATGTTCTATGGCGGACTGGTACTCGCCATAATCTTCTTAATAGTATCAGGAATACTTTTCTTCGTGCTTGATATTCCAAAAGCCGTGGGAGTTGTAACCGGAAAGACCCAGAGAAAGGCTATTGAGGAAATTCGAGCCGGCGGAAAACCTACAACAGAAAAGAGCCGAAGAGGCAGAGGACGAGGCGGCAACATCATAGCAAGAGATGTTAAGGTTTCTGAAGCGAAGAAGAAAGAAACAGAACAGTTTAAACTTGAAGAAGCAAACAAGAAACTTAACGAAAAGAAACGAAGTAGTGATGCTTCCGACAATCTTGCAAAGAAAGCTGCAGAAGATGCAAGGGCTGCGGTGGAGAAATCCAAAGCAAAGGCTATGCAAGCTCTTGAAGAAGAGTCCACAGAAGTTCTTACCTATCAGGATATGAAGAATAAAGATGATAGCGAAGATACCACAAGGGTTCTGGAGATGGAACAGGCAACTGATATCCTCAGTGCCGGAGATGAACTCTATGACGCAGAACCAGAATCAAATGGTGATGATGATGAAACAGTAATTCTTGCATCTGAGGCGAATTCAGTAGACATCGATGATGACTACGACGATGAAGAAACAGACGTACTGAGATCAACATCAGCTAGCAGCTCTGAGGATGAAGAAGTAACCGATGTTCTAAGAACAACTGCAAAACCATACTCAGGTGACGACGACTCAGACGACGATTATGAAGATGAAGCTGATAAGACCGATGTGCTGACATCAGAGTCCACACTCTTATCAGAAGACGAAATATATGGAACCTATAACCCAGAGATGACTGCGGTGCTACGAAGCGATATGGCACCAGGCGAACATTCAGTAGAAAAGAAAGTTGTTGGCCTAGACCGACCAGAGATTACAGTAATCTACTGCGAGACCGTAGTTCATACAGAAGAGAGCTTATAGGGAGGAGAGAATATGAAAAATAAAATGAAAGGACAACAAAATATCAGAAGACCACTGCCGGTACGATTCATGGCTATCGTAATGGCTGTTGTTATGGTATTCTCGGTTGTCTATATAAATAATCGTAGGGGTGTTGTTAAGGCTGGTGATCCTGAACCTGACCCAATTGGTCCAATTACTCTTGAAGATAACAGCTATTTAACCAAGACCATGTTCGTAGATGAGCAAGAGGCTTTAAAAATAGGTACATATAATGTATATGTTCCAATTGGAGAAAGTGTAAACAAATATACGTTTAGTCTCCCTACGTTAGCGAATCCAGTAAGCGAATCAACAGATACAACAATATATTATATAGATTCAAGTATTATTGCTTCAACAACTTCTCCGTTTTTTACTGTAACAGACCCGGGAGAAGTTCCGGATGAAAATGTATTTACTGTTAGAGAAATTAAAACAACTAGCTTGGTTTGGAATGATGGAACATCAGACATTTCTTCAGTTACTTCGACAGACCCTGCAGGTACAAATACAGCTAATGTAAAGGAAAAAATCACATACGAATACAAGCTCTTTAAAGGTGGGGTAGAATGCGCTGCTGATACTTTTGCTGACCAGATTGCTGCCTTTAATGCAGCTTTAAACAACAACAAAATAGATCCTAATTATACAATAAAATCTGGAAGTTATACGGATAAGAGCATAACGCTGAATGTTACATCTAGAGCTGCGAGTGACATAAGTATCACAACAGGTACCGAAGGAGTTGTTTCGGTAACCGATCAAGATGACACAGCAAATAATACAACAGAAACAACAACTAATCTGTATTATGGAGATGTGACTTATTCATATGATGGAACAAATTTCTTGACTATAAATAGTGCAAATGGATTTGTTGATACATTCAATTCTGTTGCCGACGGAGAGTATACCATAACAAAAAGAATTAAGTCTGGAGATACTCTTATAAGCGAAAAAACAAAGGCATATACTAAGAATAATCAGGTGTTGTTAGATTGCTATGCAACAGTAGGAACTGCAACCACAAGATATCCTGAGAATACTAATATATCCGATAAGATACAGGTTACCAGTGCAGCTCCAAACGAGGATGTGTTTATCCATATAGTTACTGATTCTGCATGTACTATTACACTTCCTAATTCTTTGGAGGAGGGACTTACTCTAACTGCAGTAGAGGGTTCTCCGGTTATTACTGATGGAAGATATGAATACACTTATAAATTAAGCGCTACACCTACAAAAAATGCTGGGACTACAACATCTGATTATAGCTTTACTGTTTCAGATGGTACGTTGAGTCCTACTGTTACTTTTAATGTGACATACACAACCAGTAATCCGAAGGTTACTGAACAGGTACCTCTTCAATATGAATATTATGAAGAAACTCCTCAGAAGTATTACTATGGTGGAACAACTACGAAAGCAAATATTAGGGTAACCGGCTCTGTTGACGCTGGAACTATAACAAAGTTTATTGTTACTAAATATAATGTTGATACAGATGGTAGCAGACTTGACACCGTGGCGAAAACATATGAAATTAATCCTTCGTCAGCGGGAAAAACATCAGATACAGTACAGGCTGAGGTGGATCTAGATGCCGGAATTAACTATTTTTCCTGTAGTGTTGAGAGTTCGTATGGCGAAGTCGGAACAAATGCGTCTACCCCTTATACTAATATTTATTTAGATAATGTTAATCCAATAATTGCTGAAGTAAATCAATGGCAAAAATTTACGGTTAATTCAACTACCGTAGACTACAGTGAAGATTATAAAGCTACTGAGTCATCTCCAATTGAAAGTGATAGTACAGTCACTTATACAAAAAAGATAACTAGTAAACAAGCTGCCAAAATTAGGCTCAAGTTCACGAATAACGGTGGAAGCTCAATTAAGAGTGTTGTTGAAACGAATGGCGGAAATACTACATATGTAAATGGTTATTATGAGTATAGTATACCGGCGGCTGATACTAACAACGGACAAGAGAAAACTTATTCATTCACAATTACTGATTACGCTAATAACGTTTCAACTGTAAATGTAAAAGTTCAATTTATTGATGATGTAATAGAAATAAAAGAATACAATATTTGGCAAGACGGTTCCATTTTTGAGGATCCATTCTTGGCAATAACAGGAAAAACTTTCTTGAAATGGAAAGAAAGTGAGTTGGCGAAGACTGCGGCAAATAGAAAGTTTCAGATTGTATATACTGTAGAAACAGGCCAAGATTTCGAGTTGACAAATTTGACGTATGACTTTACAGAGGATGGAACATCTAAAGCTGCCAAGAATGTTACTAAGAATGAAAAAACCTATGATGACGGAACGAAAAAATATGTATTCAATTTCTTCTATGAGTTTGATGGAACATCAAGGGAGATGGAGAATCTAGTATTCGAAGTTTCTAATCCAAACGAGTCGAGTGACTCTAGTGCTATTACGCTATTAAATATAGATTCAGACAGTGTGGCAACACCTGATTCTGCCGTGAAAGTGGATAATATAGCGGCAGACCAGACTATATGGTATCCTTCGCCGTTAGTTTTAAATTTTACATTCAGTGATGATACAGGTGATTCAGATAAACCATTTAGTGGTATATCAAAGGTTACTAATTTTGTTGGTATTAAAGATAAAGAAACTACGGATGTTGTAACAGTTGATGAAAATGGTTTCAGTTTCACTGTAAAAGATACAGTGGCCGGTGAGTCAAACACACCTGTTTCCTTTGATGTATATGATGCACTTGATAATAAATCAAAATATTCGGGAAGCTTTAAAGTAGATGGTGAGAAACCAAAGACGGGACTAAAGATTGTTGATCCGGATGATGATACAGTGAACTTAGTATCTATCACTGATGGTGCTTCTGATACATCGGTAGTGAGTATTACTAAGGAACCAAAGATATTATACGCGATTATAGAAGAAGTGAGTGGTGTGGATTCATCTACAGCTACAATCAATATGTATGATAATGCAACGGATGATACACCGTCGGCAACGATGACTTTGAACGCGGCTAGTACTAAGTTATCAGATTATTTCACTGTATCTGATGATAAGATATACGAGGTAGTTGTAGAAGTTGAAGATAAAGCTGGTAATACTAATAAAACATTAAAAAGATTCAGAGTGGATGGAACACCTCCTACATCAAGTTTAGCTATTTCAGCATCGTCAAAATCTATAAAGAATAATGGATATTACAATGGAGATGTAAAGTTAGATGTTACTGCAGTTGATACAAACATTAAGGATGCTACCATAACTTTAACAGATGTTGTAGATAGTTCTTCAAAGACTGTTTCAATAGACTGGAATGGTACTTTGGCTTCAGGCAGTGGCTCAGGAACAGCTACTATCACGGGACAAGGAAAACATACAGTAACACTGAGCGTTGTAGATCCATCTGGTAATTCGGCGGGTAATAAAACAGTATCGTTCACAATTGATACTACACAACCATCGGTGACAACACTCCTTGATGGTAGTGAATATACAAAGGACAATAGTTACAACAAGTCAGTAACAACAGGTATATCATACACAGATGCTAACAAGGACGATAACGACATAACAGCTACTATCGTTCGTAACATTCCTGGTGGCGGACAGACCACAACCACTAAGAAGGGTGTAGGACCTCATTCAATAACTGAGGATGGAAAATATACTGTTAAGTATACGGTAACAGATAAAGCTGGTAATACAACAATTACAGATCCTATCGGATTCACGGTTGATAACACGGCTCCTGTTCATAACCTTTATGTAACTACTGCAAATCCTCCAAAGATTGATAGTTTTCCTAATAACTATGTTAACGTTGTGAATAAGTTTACATCTCATAAGAATCAGGAATCATATCAGTATGGTCAGTACTATAACAGTGATGTAACTATTGAGATGAATTATTTCGATTACAACCTTGACTGGGTATATGTAACGGATAATGGTGAGGAGATATCGCCTACATGGACAAAGAGTGGCGCTTACGGAAAGGCTACTATGACATTTACCGAGGGCGGTTATCACGATATCCAGATTTGGTCTAAGGATCTTTCCGGAAATGAAAGAAATGATTCCGGTCTTGGTCAGAGGATTAGATTTGTAATTGATAAGTATTCACCTGAATTAACTACTTACCTGAATAATTCATTATATAATGAAGGAAGTGGTATTAGGTATCTGAATACTAACGGTAGTGTAAACGTTTCTGTATCAGAAGGTAATAAAGATACATCGGATCTGACTAGATATTATAAGATGACACCTCCGGGTGGTACAGCTAAGACCGGTGAGGATAAGGTAGACGAAGGTACAGAGACCTACACAGAAGAGGCTGACTATGAAGTATCATATGTTGCCGTTGATAAAGCAGGCAACCAGAGTTCAACCAGACATGTATACTTCAGAGTAGATAAGACTGCTCCTAAGCTTACAGTTAATGGCGTTGGTTCTTCATCAAATGCCAGCTCGGCAAATGTTTCCTTTAATGTTCAGGAATCATTCTACTGGGATATGAACAGTTGTACAGTTAAGATCTACAAGAAGGTTGATGGTTCAGGCGAAGTTCTTGAGAAGACTATCGACATGAACCCAACAAGCAATAACTACTCACAGAGCTACACATTTGTAGATGATGCTGAGTACAGAATAGAGTTCACTGCAGAAGATAAGTGCGGTAACAAGTCACAGACTGACTATACATTCATCAAGGATGGAAATGCACCAAGCATTCTGCTTTCAGGTGTTAAGAACTACGATAAGACAGATAAGAATGTTGAACTTACAATTACTATTGAGGAAGCATTCTATACATCAAACAGAGTTACACTTTCAGGTACAAGAACAGATATCGACGGAAAGTCACACAAGATTGACTTCGACGATTTCGCAACAAACAGAACTAAGATTTCACAGCTTCAGCAGATGTTCAAGGAAGATGGCATTTACGATATAACTGTTACTTCAACAGATAAGGCTGGAAATTCAAGCTCAAAGACAGTTCACTTCACAATTGATACTACCAAGCCTGTAATTGGAGATCTTTCCAAGTACGATGGAGTAAAGCTTAATACGTTCAAGTGGGATGTTGATCTGGACGAGCTTGTTAAGGACCTTACCGTTTGTGATATCAAGCTTTATCTCGATGGTGCACTCTATGATGGTACATCGGATATCGAAGATGGTTCACACGTACTTAAGGTTGAAGCTACTGATGAGCTTGGACATAGTTCATCTAAGGAAGTTACATTTGTCCTTGATTCCAAGGCTCCAAATATCATCGTTATGAACGTAGAGGAAGGTGACAACCTGCTTGAATCTACAGATATCACTGTAACAGTCGAGCTGGATGAAGATTCACTTGATACAGTTACACTGAATGATAAATCTATAGATATAGCTAATAATGAAGGAAAGATTACTGTTAATACTAAGGGTGATTATGTACTGAATGCTACAGCTCATGATGAGGCTGGCAACGTATCATCCGTAGAGATTAAGTTCTCATATGGTAAACAGACAAACCTTCTGTTTATAGGAATTATCGCTGGTGCAGCAATTCTTCTTCTGTTATTACTTCTGGTATTCCTGAGAAGAAGGAGAAACGATAACTAAATAACTCGCAGAGTTAAAACGAATACTTTTGAGGGCAAGATTAAAATCTTGCCCTCTTTTTTGTGTTGTTGCGGCTTTGTTGCACCCATTGACTTATTCTTGGATTTTCGTTAAAGTGTCTATGTCAATTTGTGTATCTAATTATTATGAAATATAAAGGTGGTTTATTTATATGTTTGAAGCTGTAGTTTTTGACATGGACGGAGTCATTCTTGACTCTGAGAAAATATATAGAATATACGAAAAGAAGGCGGCTGAGCATTTTGGCCTTCCAACGGATCATATAGATGATTTTTGCTGTATGATTGCAGGAGGTACAAAAGCGACAAATGCTATCGCCTTCAAGAAATTCTTCAATAGTGATATTAATTATCTGGACTACAGGGATATCGTTAGTGCTGGAGTTGAGAAGCACGGCGAGGAAAATGGTTATGAACTTAAGCCTGGAGTGCAGGAGCTTTTTGATTTCCTTAAGGAGCGTGGAGTGAAGATGGCGCTCGCGACATCTACGGAAAGGGAAAGGGCTGAGAAGTTCCTCGGACCTCACGGCCTGCTGCCATATTTTGATAAGATGATCTTCGGAAATTCTATACCTGCTGACAGAGGAAAACCTAATCCAGATATATACCTCAAGGCGTGTGAAATGCTTGGTGTTGATCCAGCTAAAACCATTGGAGTAGAGGACTCAGTTAATGGAACTATCTCCTCGTTCGATGCTGGTCTTTATACTGTAATGGTTGTTGATCTGGTTCCGCCAAATGATATTACACGTGCCCATACTCATCAGATATATGATGTAATCACCCAGATTGAAGAATTGTTTGAATAATACTCTTGTCTAGGGTTGACAAGGTGCGGTATAATATACAGTACGGTTTTAATACGAATTCAAAAAAGAAGGCAAAAGTATTATTTAAGTAACTAATGGAAGAAATCATATAATTAATAAAAGGTGATTTATGAAAAAAGTTCAAAAGATAATTGCAATAATACTTACGTTGATAGTAATGGCTAGTGTTTACCCTGCAGCTGATTTTAGTCAGGGGAATGGCGTTGAGGCGGCAACACCTATAACAGGTGCTCTCGTTGTTACAACAGCTAGAAGATATATTGGTCCAAAGGCTTATATAAGTGGCGGACTTGACCTTAATGTCGGAGTAGACTGCTCTGGTTTTGTTTGCGCCATTTATAAATTACTTGGTGTTGATTTTGTATCAAAGGGTGTAAGAAGCTCTTATGATATGAGAGATAACTATTCCAAGATTGGCGGAGTTAAACTTACAACTACGAATTATAAATATGTTCGTAATGGTGATTTGGTTATTACAAACGGCGGTGATCATGTAGGTATTGGTACCGATAATGGTACTATGATTAATCAGACCAATAGTACAAAGAATAGAATAGAAGAGACACCTCTATCTAGTGTTGGAATAGTTGCTATTATTCGTATAGATTATACTAAGTGGGGCGGCACAAATGCTGCAAACGCTCCAATTAATGGCGCAATTGATATTCAACCAAATGATACAAATAAAACAACGGCAGCTAATAACCCAGGAAATCCGCTGGCTATTCCTACAGCAACAGTCACATCTTCAAATCGTGACGCTGTTAAGTGGATTCAGACAGCTTTAAATAAGGTTAATGGCGCGGGACTTACTGTTGACGGAGCTCTTGGACCTCTTACTGAGACTGCTATTAAGAGTTTCCAGACAAAGTATGGTCTTTCAGCGACAGGTATTGCTGACGTTACTACTATTAATAAGATAGTTGAGGTTTATAAGCTTTCAGCTTCTATCACTGCTGTATCTATCAATCAGCAGGGTCTTACTTTGGAAGAGGGCAAGACAGTTCAGCTTACTGCAACTGTTACACCTGCATCTTCACAGAGTGTAAAGCTTAGCTGGAGCTCATCTAATAAAAACAATGCAAGCGTTAGTTCGACTGGTCTTGTTACAGCTGTAGATGGCTGCGAGACTGGAAATGTTACTATCACAGTTACCACACCAAATGGCAAGACTGCATCTACTGTAGTTAAGGTTATCGGTAAGCCACGTAAAAATGAGTGGTTCAAGGGTAAGTGGTACAGCGCTGATGGTAAGCAGACTTACAAACCAACAGGCTCATGGAAACTTGGTTCAGGCGGCTGGTGGTATGGTGATACTTCTGGTTGGTGGGCTTACAGTCAGTGGCAGAAGATCGACGATAAATGGTATTATTTCAATGCAAATGGATATATTTATATAGGCTGGCATCAGATTAACGGTGTTTGGTACTACTTCAAGTCATCAGGTGAAATGGCTGAAAACGAGTGGTGCAACGGATACTGGCTCTCAAAGGGCGGTGCCTGGTCTTATCAGTCCACAGGTAAGTGGAAGCAAAATTCAACTGGCTGGTGGTACGAGGATACAAATGGCTGGTATGCAAAGAATGAAACCATCAAGATAAATGGTGTTAAGTATACATTTAATAAAGATGGTTATTGGGATGGTAAATACTAAATCCCACAAAAAGATATATACACTATGTAACAAAGAGGAGAGGCAACATGAAGAAGGCGAAGAGAAATGCGATTCTCGGGCTCATCATCTTTCTGCTAATAGCATTTGGTGCTACATATGCAGTAATTTATGGTTTAGGTGCTGAGCAGGTGGGACTCGCAAAGGACATTCCACTTGGACTTGATCTTCAGGGTGGTGTTAGTGTCACTTATGAAATCCAAGAGGATAATGCATCAGATGAGGATATCAATGCAACAATTGATAAACTGCAACGAAGAGTAGATACTTACAGTCCTGATGCAGAGGTTTATAGACAGGGAAACAAGCGTATCACAGTTGAGATACCACTTGATACAAGTAAGTATGATCCAAACGAGATCCTGGATGCATTAGGACGTCCTGGTAAGCTTGAATTCCTGGATAGTACAAACTATCAGATATTCGCCTCAGGCAGCACAGAGTACGAAGCTGCACTGACAGGTTCTGACGTAAAGAATGCATCTGGCGGACGTATTCAGGATCAGACAACAGGAGCAGACGAATATATTGTACAGCTTCAGTTTACTGATGAAGGTGGACAGAAGTTCTCTGATGTAACTGGTGCTAATGTTGGCCAGCCTATTTATATTATTTACGACGGTGAGGTACAGAGTGCCCCTACAGTTCGTGAGCAGATTAATGGCGGAAGCGCTCAGATTGACGGAATGGATGACATGGACGAAGCATCTAATCTTGCAAGTACAATCAAGATTGGTGCCCTTCCACTTACACTTAAGGAGCTGTCATCTCAGGTAGTTGGACCAAAGCTTGGTTCAGATGCCCTCCGTACATCACTTATTGCTGGTGCTATTGGTCTTTGTATAGTCTTCCTTATCATGATAGTTATATTCAGACTTCCTGGTTTCTTATCAGCAATCGCACTTGCGCTTTATACAGTACTTGAACTGTTCTTCCTGAACACATTACATATTACACTTACATTGCCTGGTATTGCAGGTATCATCCTGTCCATTGGTATGGCCGTGGATGCAAATGTAATCATATTCACACGTATTAAAGAAGAGATTGCTCTTGGTAAAACGGTTAAGACAGCAGTTAAAGCTGGTTTTGAAAAGGCTATGTCAGCCATCATCGATGGTAACGTTACAACAATCATAGCCGGTGTAGTACTTCTGATAATGGGTACTGGTACAGTTAAGGGATTCGCTAGAACTCTTATCCTTGGTATTGTTTTATCAATGTTTACTGCACTTGTTGTTACAAGACTTCTCCTTAATATAGTAGTTGCACTTGGCGCTACAAAGAAAGGTCTCTACGGAGCAGCAAAGGAACCAAAGATTTCTGCTTACTCAAAGAGATTCAAGTACGCAGCTGCATTTTCAATTATCGTAATTCTTACAGGTATTGGATTCCTCTTCGTTAACAAGGGAATGACAGGCCGTGGAAATACAATGAACTTCTCACTGGAGTTCAGTGGTGGTACATCAACATCAGTAACATTCAATGAGGCTTATGATCTCCAGAAGGCTGAGCAGGAGGTTGTTCCTGTATTCACAGAACTTGGAATTGAGAATCCTCAGATTCAGATTGTTGATGGAACAAATCAGGTTGTATTTAAGACATCAATTCTTGATGAGAGCAAGCGTGGCGAATTAGCAGATGCCCTCAAAGAGAAGTTTAGTATAACAAATGATAAGATTGATTCTCAGAATATTTCAAGTACAATCAGTTCTGAGACACAGAGAGATGCAATCCTCGCTGTAGCTATTGCTTCACTTCTGATGCTCATCTATATTGCATTCAGATTTAGTGATGCACGTTTCGGTGTCAGTGCGGTGCTTGCGCTTATTCACGATGTAATGTTTGTATTTGCTGCATATACACTTATGTATCTGTCAGTTGGTGGTACATTCATCGCATGTATGCTTACTATCGTAGGTTACTCCATCAACTCATCAATCATCATCTTCGACCGTATCAGAGAGAACCTGAAGGTTATGAGTGTTGATAAGGATGGATACGAAAAGATTGTTGATACAAGTATTTCACAGACATTCACTCGTAACATCTACACCAACTTAACAACATTCGTTACAATACTGATGCTGTTTATTCTGGGTGTTGCTTCACTTAAAGAGTTCACATTTACACTGATGGTTGGTGTTGTTGCCGGTACATATTCTTCAATCTGCATTACAGCTCCACTGTGGCTGATACTTAGAAAGAAGATTGGTGGCAAGAAAGAAGAAGACTCAAAGAAGTCTGGTAAAGCTAAAAAAGCTAAAGCATAACAGTTAGGCTGGTAAAGCCATAAAGACTAGGGCGGGGCCACGGGCCCCGCTTTATTTATTCGACCGGTGGAGGTTATTATGAAGAAAGATTGGAGAGTATACAACTTAGCAGCAGATTTTAATGCCCTCGCGGGAAAGCTGGGTGTAGATCCTGTAGTGGTTCGGATTATGCGAAACCGAGGTATTATAGAAGATGGCGACTATGAATCCTTTCTCTATGGCACCCTTAGTAACGTTCACTCTCCTGAAAAGATGCTGGATATGGAACTCGGGGTGGATATAATCTCTGCATCCCTTGACGAAGGTGAGCACATCCGAGTTGTGGGAGATTATGATGTAGATGGAGTGACCTCGACCTACATTCTTTATGATGCTCTTAAATCATTGGGTGCCAATGTTTCTTATGATATTCCTCATCGTGTCCGTGATGGTTACGGTATGAATATCCGCATAGTTGAAGATGCCTATAATGATGGAGTAAATACTATTATTACATGTGATAACGGAATAGCGGCAGTAGATGCAGTTGCCAGGGCGAAGGAGCTGGGTCTCACTGTTGTAATTACAGATCACCATGAAATACCTCCAGTGCTTCCAGAAGCTGATGCGATAATCGATCCTCACCAGGAGGGTGATGACTATCCATTCAAGGATATCTGCGGAGCTGTAGTAGCTTATAAATTCATCCAGACTCTCTACCGCCAGCGTGGTCAGGAGCTGGGCCGAAGAAAATACCTGGAGATGCTTGCTCTTGCAACTAACTGTGATGTGATGCCACTTATAAATGAGAATAGAGTTTATGTCCGCGAAGGCCTTAAGGATATGAATAAAACAACAAACATTGGTCTTAAGGCTTTGATAAGTGCTCTTTCTCTTGAGGGAAGAACAATAAATGAATATCATCTTGGTTTTGTAATTGGACCTTCAATAAATGCTGCAGGAAAGCTGGGAGATGCAAAGGATGCCCTGGAGCTTCTGATAACTGAAGATCAGGAGTTTGCAGAAAAACGAGCTCAGGAGCTTCGAGATGAAAACGATGCCAGAAAGAAACAGACCGAAGAAGGTGCTGACAAGGCATCAAAGGAATTGGCGTTAACCGAGATAGATGGCGAAGAGCAACCAGTGGATAAGGTTCTGGTTGTTTATGTTCCAAATGTCCACGAGGGTGTTGCTGGAATCATAGCCGGTCGACTTAAGGAAAGATATTACAGACCAACCATCGTCTTTACAGATACAGAATCTAATCCAGAAATCCTTAAGGGCTCTGGTCGTTCAATAGAAAACTACAATATGTTCGAAAAGATAAACGAACATAGAGATATGACTGTAAAATTCGGAGGACATCCACTTGCGGCAGGTCTTTCAATTAAGAAGAATGACCTTGAGGCATTTAGAAAAGCTTTGAATGATGACTGCGGTCTTGAATATAGGGACCTTGTTCCAAAGCTTATGATAGATGCGCCAATGCCAATGTCTTATGCATCCATGAAGCTTGCAAAGGAAATAGAATCCCTTGCGCCATTTGGCAAGAACAACGAAAGACCTCTCTTTGCAGAGCAGGATATGGAAGTTCTCGGCTACAGAGTTTTCGGCAAGAATATGAATGTCATGAAGATGAAGCTTCGTAACAGCCGAGGTCAGGTTTTTGAGGTCAAATACTTCCGCCCAGATGAATTCGAAGCTGATATAAATAGGTGGTTTACAGCGTCTGAATGTGATAAAATGAAGAGTGGTATTCGTACCGGATGTAAGCTGGATATTGCTTACGAACTGGATATAAATGAGTATAATGGAACTATAAGTCTGGACTTCCTGATGAAGGAATACGAACCAGCTTAATATGAGGAGGACTAATATAATGAAAACTATTGAGGATTATATCATAACTATTTCGGATTTCCCTGAACCAGGAGTAATGTTCAGAGATGTTACAGGAGTGCTTGACAGCCCAGAAGGACTTAAGCTTGCAATCGACGAGCTTTATAAGCTTCTGGATGGAGTTGAGTATGATGTTATAGCAGGAGCTGAGGCCAGAGGATTCCTCTTTGGTATGCCACTTGCTTACAAGGCAGGAAAGAGATTCGTGCCTGTAAGAAAGAAGGGTAAGCTTCCTAGAGAAACAGTTGAAAAGACTTATGATCTTGAGTATGGTACAGCAACTATCGAGATTCATAAGGATTCTATAAAGCCAGGCGAGAGGGTTGTTCTTGTTGATGACCTTATTGCAACAGGTGGTACAATACGTGCTGCTGCTGATCTTTTCACAGAGCTTGGCGGCGAAGTAGTAAAGATGCTTTTCCTTATTGAACTTGAGGGCCTTAATGGAAGAGCTAAGCTTGAAGGATATGATGTTGCTTCAGTAGTTAAATATCCAGGAAAGTAGTTTCACTATAAATAGTTTGAGAGGGCAGTTTATGTCAGACATCGAGACTAACAACGAAATAGACTTAGAGGATATAGAGCACAGAAGTCCAATTCAGAAGATCATCAACGATAGTTCTAAATCGGAAATTTTGGCGACTCCTGATGATTTTACTGAGCCAGATGCTATCTATGACATGCTTATTAAGAAGATTAAAGAATATCATCCATCTGATGATTTTAGCCTTATCGAGAAAGCATATCATATGGCGGACGATGCTCATAAGGATCAAAAGAGAAAGTCCGGCGAGCCTTATATCATTCATCCTCTCTGCGTAGCGATTATCTTAGCAGAGCTGGAAATGGATAAGGAAACAATTATCGCGGGACTTCTTCATGATGTCATTGAGGATACAGAGTATTCCAAGGAAGATATTGCTAACGAGTTTTCAGAAGAGGTTGCAGCGCTGGTTGATGGTGTTACAAAGCTGACTCAGTTGAACCTTTCTCAGGACAAGATTGAGATTCAGGCTGAGAACCTTCGTAAGATGTTCCTTGCCATGGCAAAGGATATCCGAGTTATCATCATCAAGCTGGCGGATAGACTTCATAACCTCAGAACCCTTCAGTATCAGACTGCTGCAAAGCAGATTGAGAAGGCAAGGGAGACTATGGACATCTATGCCCCTATTGCCAACCGTCTTGGTATTTCCCGTATCCAGGTTGAGATGGATGACCTTTGTATGCAGTACCTCTATCCTGAGGTATATGCAGAGCTTAGAGCTGCCATAGGTGAAAGACTTTCTGAAAGAGAAGACTTCATTCAGGATATGGTAAATGAAGTTACAGGATATATTCAGGAAGCTGATATTGAGGCCGAGATAGAGGGCCGTGTAAAGCACATCTTCTCTATCTATAAAAAGATGAAAACTCAGGGTAAGACCCTGGATCAGATATATGATATATTCGCCCTGAGAATCAAGGTTGCATCTGTCAGAGATTGTTATGCTGCTCTTGGTATTATCCACGAGAAGTACAAGCCAATCCCTGGACGTTTTAAAGATTACATTGCCATGCCTAAGGCAAATATGTATCAGTCACTACACACAACATTGATTGGCCATGGTGGTAAGCCTTTCGAAATTCAGATCAGAACCTATGATATGCACAGGACTGCTGAATACGGTATCGCTGCGCACTGGAAGTATAAGGAAACTGGTAGCAAGAACGTTTCCGACGAGGAGAAGAAGTTCAACTGGCTCCAGGAGATTCTGGATTGGCAGAATGATACAAAGGATAATAAAGAATTTATTAATGCAGTTAAGACTGACCTGGATATGTTCCAGGATCAGGTTTATGTATTCACTCCAGTGGGAGATGTAATGACCCTGCCAAGAGGTTCAAATACCATCGACTTTGCTTACGCTATTCATACAGCAGTAGGTAACAGAATGGTTGGAGCCCGCATTAATGGTCGTCAGGTTCCTATAGAGACCAAGCTCCATTCTGGAGACAGAGTTGAGATTATAACTTCAACCAATTCTAAGGGACCAAGTATGGATTGGCTGAATATTGTTAAGAGTACACAGGCTAAGACTAAGATCAACCAGTGGTTCCGCCAGGAACTGAAGGATGAAAATATAGTCAAGGGCAAGAATGCGGTTGATAATTATTGCAAGAGTAAGAACATTCCGCTAGCTGACCTCATGAAGCCTGAATACATTGCGGCAACTCTGAAGAGATATAACTTTGGAGACTGGGATTCACTTATGGCTGCCATTGGTCATGGCGGACTTAAGGAAGGCCAGATTGTTAACCGTCTTTTGGAAGAACATCGTCGTCTTACAGAGCGAAATGTATCTGCAGAAGATCTTACTGAAGAGATTAATCGAAAAGGCCGTCACTTTGAAATGCCAAAGGGTAGCATCAAGGTACATGGTGTACATGATGTTGCAGTCCGTTTTTCAAAGTGCTGTTCTCCAGTGCCTGGAGATGAGATTGTGGGATTCGTTACAAGAGGTCGTGGTATTTCCATCCACAGAACCGACTGTGAGAACCTGCAGGTTATGAGCGAGAATGAAAGAGAAAGACTTATAGATGCTGAGTGGGTTGACGAGGTTGCCGGACAGGAAGCTGAATTCGTGGCAGATATCAATGTTTACGCCATGGATCGAAACGCCCTCATCCATGACATCACCAAAGTCTTTATGGAAGCAGAGATTCCAATCAAGAAGATTGAAGGCCGTGTTAGTAAACAGGGTAAATCTACTGTAAATGTTCAGTTTGGAGTTAAATCCAAGAATGATATGAATACACTCATATCGAAGATACGTAGTATTGAGGGTATTATCGACATAGAACGTACCCAGGGTTAATTGATGATAGAGGTAACACGATGTATAAACTGAGTGGTGTCACCACTGGCCCCGTAGCCACAAATTGCTACACAATCATAAATGAAGAAACAAACGAAGCTGTGATGATCGATGCCAGCGGAAATGTGGAAGCATTGCTCCGCGAGATTAAGAGTGCTGGTGCAGCTCCTGTTGCCCTCCTTCTTACTCATGCTCATTTCGATCATATAGATGCAGTTGATAAGATCCGTGCCGAATATCCGGATATTAAAGTTTACATTGGAAAGAATGATGTTCCGCTTCTGGAGAATCCTACTTTAAATCTTTCCATGGGATTCATAGAAAATTCTATTTCTGTAAAAGCGGATGAAACACTTATGGATGGACAGCAGATAGAACTTATAGGTACAGGTATTAAGTGTATTGAGGTTCCGGGTCATACCATAGGTGGAATGTGCTATTATTTTAAAGAGCTGGGAGCCATCTTTGATGGAGATACATTATTCCACGGCAGTGTGGGACGTTCAGATTTTCCAACTGGCGACGGACAGGCTCTTTTAGATAATATAAGAGAGAAGCTTTTTGTTTTACCTGACGAAACCAAAGTTTTCCCTGGTCACGACAGCGAAACAACTATCGGCTGGGAGAAGAGTAATAACATGTTTTTCTAATTGTATCCTAATGTAATGAACATTTTTTAGAAGGTATAACGTATGATTTTACTCGTTCAAAATGATGCTGAATATGAAGTTGATCTTAGAGCTATGATCGGAGCTTTCTTTCTTGGTGAGAAGGTAAGAACTGCAAAGCCAGACGAAGTGGCGCAGTATGATAAAGAAATGTTCTCCCAGATAGATATAATGATTACCGCGCTCTTCGACGAAAAGAATACAAGTATACGTATGGAAGAAAAAGGCAGAGTGTTATATTCTGCCTATGTTTATGGAGATTACACGGATCGAAAGAGATATCGCAACAAGCTGAAGCTGGCTATCTATCGACTCCTCTCCGAATATACTGGCCGTAGTCTTCCTTGGGGAAGCCTTACTGGAATGCGACCAACAAAGATTGCATCTGCTGCGCTGGCAAAAGGAAAGAGCGCTTCGGAAATAGTTGATTATTATAACTATACCTATGATGCATCTGAGGAAAAGGCTAAACTTGCCACAGATGTAGCTATAAAGGAGCGGGAGATAATTGAGACTGTAAATCCTATTACGGACTATTGTCTTTATGTGGGAATTCCATTCTGTCCAACCAGATGCCTTTATTGTTCATTTGCGGCTTATCCAATAAATGAATATGAGTCCAAGGTGGATGAATATATAGATACTTTGAAGCAGGAGCTTCAGTATATTTCCTTCCTTAACAGGAACAGGAACCTGGTTGCTATCTATATCGGAGGCGGTACACCAACCTCGCTTTCGGCTAAGCAGTTGGATGAACTGATGACATGTATAAATGAAAGCTTTGACCTAAGCTCACTTAGAGAGTATACTGTTGAGGCTGGTCGTCCTGACAGCATAAAGAAGGATAAGCTTGAAGTTTTGAAGAAGAGAGGCTGTACAAGAATCAGTATCAACCCTCAGACGATGAATGCGGATACTCTTAGAACTATCGGAAGAGCGCATTCTCCTGCTGAAGTTAAGTGGGCTATGAAAGAGGCGCGTAAGCAGGGCTTCAATAATATAAACATGGATCTGATTGCGGGACTTCCGGGAGAAACCATCAGCGATATGGAATATACTCTCAGCGAGATTAGAAAGCTGGATCCGGAATCACTCACGGTGCATTCTCTTGCGCTAAAGAGAACAGCGGTTTTGAATCAGCGCTACGGCGAGTTTAAGAATGAGATAAATAAAGATATGGACCAAATGTTATCTCTGGCAGCAGAGCGTGCCAAGAATGCGGGCATGGAACCATATTATTTATATAGACAAAAGAATATTGCGGGCAACCTGGAAAATGTAGGCTATGCAAAGAAGGGCCATGAGTGCATTTACAATGTACTCATCATGGAAGAAAAACTTGATACTTTCGCTGCAGGAGCGGGTGGCATTACCAGATTGCTGAGTACTAGCGACGGCGAGATTGTAAGGATTGATCGAGTTGAAAACGTTAAGAACGTTGATGAGTTTATTACTAGAATTGACGAAATGCTGGAAAGATTATCGGCAGGCGTAGATTCTAGATCGCTACTATAAAGTATGGAGGAAAATTAATTGGCAATGAAGAAGAAACCTGTTACAGGTATGAAGGATATACTCCCAAGAGAGATGGAGATAAGAGACTATGCCATCGGTCTTATTAAGGAAACTTATAAGACATTTGGTTTTACATCAGTTGAAACTCCTGCGGTTGAGCATATAGAAAACCTGAGCAGTAACCAGGGCGGAGAAAACGAGAAGCTAATCTTCAAAGTACTTAAGAGAGGGGACAAGCTTACATCTTCAATTCGCAAGATGATCGCAGATTCAGATGATCCTGAGTTTGAGAACATTCTGATGCCAGATACATCTGGTCTTACAGATTGTGGACTTCGTTATGATCTGACACTTCCGCTTTCAAGATATTATTCAAACAATGCAAATGATCTGCCTAGTCCATTTAAGGCTCTGCAGATGGGAAATGTATGGCGTGCTGATCGTCCACAGCGTGGTCGTTATCGTCAGTTCATGCAGTGTGATATTGATATCCTGGGTGAGTCTGCTATCACTGCCGAGATTGAACTCATACTGGCAACAACAACACTTCTTGGAAAACTTGATTTCAAGAATTTTACTATTCGTATAAATGATAGAAGAATCCTTAAGGCAATGGCCAACTACAGCGGATTTGCTGAGAGAGATTACGATACAGTATTTATAATCCTCGATAAGATGGACAAGATTGGTCTTGAGGGAGTAAAGGAAGAACTCCTGAAAGAAGGCTATGCATCAGAAAAGGTTGAGAAGTATCTTGGCCTTTATGAGAAGCTTTCAGGAAATGATACAAATGATTCATCTGTACCAGCTGACCAGAAGGCAAAGCTGAGTATCGAGAATATCAAAGCAATTAAGGAAGAACTTGGTGATTATCTGGATGCCGAGGTTTCGGATAACCTTGCAACTATCATCAGCAGTGTTGAGGGTGCAAAGGCTGCAGAGTTTGGTGTAAGCTTTGACCCAACACTTGTTCGTGGAATGTCTTACTACACAGGACCAATCTTCGAGATTGCTATGGATGAATATGGCGGATCCGTTGGTGGTGGTGGACGTTACGATGAGATGATCGGAAAGTTCACAGGCCAGGCTACCCCAGCTGTTGGCTTCTCCATCGGATTTGAAAGAATTGTTATGCTGCTTCTCGAGAATAACTTCCAGGTTCCAGGAACTGGTTCCAAGAAGGCTTATCTTATTGAGAAGAATATGCCGGCAGAAAAGATGCAGAAGATCATGGCTCTTGCAAAAGAGGAACGTGATAAGGGTACAATTGTAAATGTATCCATTATGAAGAAAAATAAAAAATTCCAGAAAGAGAAGATGCAGGAAGAGGGTTATACCGAATTTGTTGAATTCTTCTCTGATAGAGATTTTTAGGAGGAAAAATAGATGCAGTCAAGAACACATACTTGTGCTGAGTTAAGAAAAGAAAATGTCGGCGAAAAGGTTACTATCGTTGGCTGGATGGAAAATGTCCGCGAGGTTGGTGGAAGTCTTGCCTTCGTGGTAATGCGTGATTTTTATGGAATCACACAGGTGGTTGTTGAGACAGAAGAGATGATGTCTATCATCAAGCCACTTAACAAGGAATCAACTCTTAAGGTTACTGGTACAGTTCGTGAGAGAAGTAGTATCAACAACAAGATTCCTACAGGAGAAATAGAGGTAGTTCCAGAGTCTATTGAGGTACTTGGAAAGAATTATCATGCTGAACTTCCATTTGAGATAAATCACTCAAGAGAAGCAGATGAGACCTTCCGTCTTAAGTATCGTTATCTGGATCTTCGTAACCCAGAGGTTAAGAATAACATCGTGCTGAGATGTAACGTTGTAGCTGCTCTTAGAAGTGCAATGATAGGTCATGGATTCCTTGAAATCACAACACCTATTCTTACTGCTTCATCACCAGAGGGTGCAAGAGATTACCTTGTTCCAGCCAGAAAGCATCCTGGAAAATTCTATGCACTGCCTCAGGCTCCACAGCAGTTCAAGCAGCTTCTTATGACGGCAGGTTTTGATAGATACTTCCAGATTGCTCCTTGCTTCAGAGATGAGGATGCACGTGGCGACCGTTCACCAGGAGAGTTCTATCAGCTAGATATGGAGATGGCATTTGCTTCTAAGGACGATGTATTCGAGATTATTGAGGATGTCCTTCCTCCTATTTTTGCTCAGTACGGAAAGTACAATATCGCATCAGAAGCTCCATTCAAGAGAATTCCTTATCTTGAGGCGATGGAAGAGTTTGGTACAGATAAGCCAGATCTTCGTATTGACCTGAGAGTAAAGGATGTGACAGACGAGCTTGCTAATTGCGGTTTCGAGCCATTTAATGGAAATGTTATCAAGGCAGTTCCAGTTTCAAATTGTGCTCTTACAAGAAAACAGATAGATAAGATTTGTGCTGATATTGAAGTTCAGGCAGGCGCAAAGGCTTATTGGTTCAAGTGTGATGAAAACGGCGCTATCGCAGGCGGTATTGCCAAGTTCATCAATGCTGACCCAGTTATTGCTGAGGCGATAACAAAGAAACTTGATCTTACACCTAACTCACTTGTAGTAGTTGGTGCTGGCAAGAAGACTCTCGCTCAGAAGATTTCTGGCGTGGCAGTTAAGATGCTCGGCGCAGAGTGTGAAGGTCATATGGATAAAGAAAGATATGAGTTCTGCTGGATAGTAGACTTCCCAATGTACGAGATCGGAGAAGAGTCAGGACTTCTTGAGTTCTGCCACAATCCATTCTCAATGCCTATTGGTGGAAAGGAAGTTCTTGAGAAGGCGCAGGCTGGCGAGATTGATCCTCTCAGCATTATGGCTGACCAGTATGACCTTGTATGTAACGGAGTTGAGCTTTCATCTGGTGCTGTCAGAAACCACGACCCAGAGGTTATGGTTAAGGCCTTCGAGATGGTTCGCCTTGGTGAGGACGAAGTTAAAGCTAAATTCCCAGCTATGTACAATGCATTTACTTATGGAGCACCTCCACATGCCGGAATTGCTCCTGGTGTAGATAGAATGATCATGCTCCTTGCAGGAGAAGAATCAATCCGTGAGATTATTGCATTCCCTATGAACAAGAATGCACAGGATATCATGATGGATGCCCCTGGAACTGTAGAACAGAGCCAACTGGACGAACTCCACATCTCAATTGTAGAAGACGACGCGGAAGAGGAGTAGAAAAACGTAAATTGAATAAGTCAACGAGCCCCGTCTCCTGACTTATTTGATTTGTAGGTTTCGAGGAAACGTGTATGAATATAGTTATGGCGATTATCCTTGCTGTAGTTGGAGCGGTTTTGTACTTCTTCCTAAATATTGTAATCAGAAGAATGGTTGCAGTGGTTAGAAGTAGAGAGGATTACGACGAGGATGTTGACGGCAAGATGACTGATGAAGAGAAGCAAGCCTTCGAAGAACAAAAGGTCATCGAGTCTGAGAAAACAAAAATAGGAATCACTGATGTGAGGAAAGAATATGGTTCCCGTATGTATATCACGGCCATCCTTGGAGCTATCCTTGGAGGACTTGCAGGGTTCTTCTTTGGGCTGTCTGTGAATACATTTATCTATTTTGCTTTCTTTGCAATTCTTGCAATAATCGCAATCATAGATATGGACACTATGGAGATTCCTCCAGTATTAAATGCAATCATACTTGGACTTGGTATAATTTCTATTTTCACTACTCCAGAGATAACTATAGTTCAAAGGTTGATTGGTTTTATCTGCATCAGCGGATTTATGTTCCTTGTGAACTTGATAGTGAATGGTGCATTTGGTGGTGGAGATATTAAACTGATGGCTGCGGCAGGTTTTCTGCTTGGCTGGAAGGGAGTACTCTCAGCTTTTCTGATAGGCATCTTCGTTGGAGCAGCAGTTGGAATTGTTTTGATTGCTCGTCGTAAGAAAGGCGGAAAAGAACATATTCCGTTCGGTCCTTCCCTTTGTGTTGGGCTTGTGGCAGCCGCTATATTAGGTGGTGCGCTGATTGATTGGTATTTGGGAATGGCCAAGTCGATGGCACATTATTCATCATACTAAATATTCGGGCGATGTCCCTGAAATAAAAAACTCGGCAGATGCCGAGTTTTTTGTTCCCTATTGTACGCTATCACGTTAAACTATCTCAAGAATTGTATTAACCATCAGATCGTTCTGTTTAGGATTCATAAAGCAGAATCTGATAAACTTATCTGACAGTCCGCGGATGTCATCTCCCTTACGGATGATGATTCCTCTCTGATTACAATGCATGGCTACATCTGAAGATGTAAGGTCATCCTTTAGCAGCTTAACCAGCATGAAGTTTGCATCTGGCTTATAGAGCTTGATGGTCTTGCTGGTAGACATTGCCAGGTAAACCAAAGATCTTTCTGTATGAACTATGGACTGCGATTCTTCAATATAAGCTTCGTCTCTAAACATATCTGTTATAGCAATAGCTGTCAGTGAAGCAACATTATTCTTTGTTGTTGTGAGATCGATTAACTCTTTCTGCTCAGGGTTGTTGATGATTGCATAGGCAAATCTGAGCCCTGGAACAGCGAAGAATTTGGAAACGCTTCTTATAACCGCTATGTTTTCGAATTCCTCAGTAAGAGGTACTGCTGTATAGTCCAGATAATTATCCAGGAATTCAATATACATCTCATCGATTATCAGGAAGATGTCAAGATCCTTGCAGGCTTCTGTAAGCTTTCTGATATCTGAAAGCTCAATCTTCTTGGATGTTGGATTGTTAGGGTTACCAATGATAACCATATCCAGATCATCAGTCAGTGACTTGATGAAATCATCCATGTCCAGCACGAATTCTTTTTCTTCATCCAGATCGTAGTAGCTAAGCTCTGCGCCATATGCAGATAAAACTCTCTCGAATTCGCTTGGTCCAGGGGAGATGAGCAGTGCCTTTTTAGGAAGAATGAGCGCGCTGAAAAGCTTAAGCAGATCGGTGGAGCCATTTCCAAGGACAATGTTCTCCAGAGGAGCCTTCGCGTAAGAAGAAACAGCCGATTTAAGCTTGTTGTAATATATGTCTGGATACTTAACAATTGATGGGATATTTTCCTTGATTGCACGTGTTACAGACTCAGGAATTCCCTTTGGATTTAGATTAGCATTGAATAAGACTGTTTCGTATTGCTCGATTCTCAGAGGAGTGTTATTCATAATACTTTTTCCTTTAAAAAAAAACAATTTTTTGATATAATAAGTTGATTTATTGTTTCTATTTATATCAACAAATCTATTCTACAACAGTTAAGTCGATTGTTGCAAGGAGTTTTGGTTAAATATTGTAACTAATAACGGAGAGAAAAATGAAGGCAATAGTTGAGCAATATGCAAAGGGCCAGTTTAAGGTTGATCGCCCTGAAGTGTCTATTTCAGTAGACCAATTCAGGATCAACATAGAGGCTGGTACTATTTATGAAGGACAGTTCCTGATAGAGAGTCTGAACGATTTTCCTATCAAAGGAATGGTCTATGATAGCAGGTATCTACTTCGCTTTGAAGATCATAGCTTTATAAGCAAGAGCTTCACAGTGAAGTATTCTTTTGACGCCACATGCCTTGAGGCAGGTCAGAATATCCGCGGTCATATAAATGTCATCACCGACGGTGGTGAGTGGAGACTCCCTTACGACATCAATATTGTTCAGCCTTGTGTTAAGTATCATGATGAGAGAATAGATGACCTCTTCAAGTTTGCATCTCTCGCTGAGAGAAACTGGAATGATGCAGCACGACTCTTCGTAAACGACGACTTCCGTAGAACATTCATCAATAAAGAAACTATTCTTAAGAATACATATGAGAGCCTTCTTGCCAGCCGTTCAGTTAATCAGGCTATGGAGGAGTTCCTGGTTCTCGTATCTAAGAAGAGAACAGTAACTCTGTCAGTCCCAAGAGCAAAGATTGATATTGCAATGCCTTCTGAGACAGAGAGCATTACTGTTGATATTACAAAGAATACCTGGGGTTATACTTTCTCTGAAATCCGAAGTGATTCAGAGTTCATTATCCCTTCAAAGAAAACTATTTCCGCTAAAGACTTTAATGGGAATGTATGCTCCCTGAAGGTTTTCATTTCTCCAGAGCATGTGCCAGAAGGCGAGAACTCAGGTAAGCTGATTATCGAAAATATTTATCAGAGAATAGAGATAGATATACATCTTTCAAAGCCTCTTTCAGCTCGTCCAAATCAGGAACTGAGAAGAAGGAACAAGGATTATAAAAGATGCAGAGCCGAGATAACAAGGGCTTATCTCGAGTTTAGAATGGACAGACTCAGTCTGGAGGATTATGTACATAAGAGCCTTGATGCATTTAAGACTCTTAATGAGATTGAGCCTGAGGAAGATATGTACCGCCTGGGTATCATGCATATGAACATCCTTGCTGGTGAGTACAGTAAGGTTGAGCAGGAGTTCCAGCGTATTGAGGCAGATGTAGACAAGGAGACTATGGGTAAGCCACAGCTCTGCTACTACAACTACCTGAGAGCAATGATGCTGAAGGACGACGAAGTTACAGAGAAGACAGCTCACGTTATCAGAAGAAACTACAGAACTCAGGAGCCAAAGATGTTCTACTTCTGGCTGCTTCTGTTTGTTGATTCAACATATAACGAGGATAAGTCAGCTCTTTATAGAGAACTGTCTCAGATGTTTGATGAGGGCGAGAACAGTCCAATCATTTACTTCGAGCTTTGTAATCTCTTTAATGCAAATCCAATGCTTCTTAAGAAGCTTACGGAATATGAAATCACAGCAATCAAGTGGGGACTTAGACACAAGTTCATTTCAGATGAAGTTCTTCTTGAGTTCGTGAAGCTGGCTGGAAAGAATAAAGAATTCGACAGACAGATATTCGAAGTACTTCGTGAGATTTATGACAAGAACGAATACGAGCTGAGAGCTGAGAGACGTAAAGTCCTTGAAGAGAAGGGCATTGATGACAGCGAGCTCTATGACAGTAGTCCTCTCAAGAAACTGAGGAGTAGAAGCATTACATCTATCCATGAATACGATGACGAATCTCTCGAGGATATGTCCTTCGAATTTGGTAAGTATGCTGATTCAGAGCTTGGCGCGGTTGAGTACGACCTCGATGATGAGGAGGAACTGGAAGACGACGAGCTAGATGAAGAAAATGATGAGGAATTTGAAAAGACACAGGACTTCGCAGACAGTCTGGATGACGAAGTAAAGGAAGGTGCCACAAAGATAGATAACGTCCCAGTGGACGATAAGGATGAAAAGCTGGATGCTGCCATCAGAGCAGATGCGGCTGAAAAGCTGACACGTCGTGAGAATGAGAACCAGGAGGTTCTTTCCAGTATCTGTTCAATGCTTATTTCCGCCAACATGCTGGACTATAAGTATCACAGATTCTACAAAGCGGCAGTTCTGAAGAACCTGAAGTTCATCGGACTGAATGAGTGCTACATCCGAAGCATGAACAAGGAAAGATACGAGCTGATACCAACATCAGTGCTTATGTATCTGAATTATAAGAATACCCTTACTGAAGACGAACTTGCATACCTCTATGCAAATGTTATCTTCAACAAGTCAGAGCATATGAAGATTTATCATGAGTATGCTCCAACCATGGAAGATTTCATGGAGAATATGATCGTCAAGGGTAAGGTTAATGATGATCTGACTGTTATTTACGACGAGTTCCTGGAGCCGGAAAATGTAAGCTCCATGTACGCTGGAAAGCTGATAAATATCATCTTCCGTCGTAAGATCGTCTGCAATAATAAGAATGTTGCAGCGGTTATCGTTAGTCACGAAGAGCTGCAGGCAGTTCAGAAGATTCCGCTGGTTAACGGTGAGGCATATGTAGAAATTCTTTCAGAGAATGCATCTATCATCTTCGAGGATAAGAACGGAAACAGATATGCTGGTTCCATTCCTTACCACTTCGAGAGGATTGTTGATGAGAAGGCTTATATGCCAATATGTAAAGAGTACAGTCCAAGAGATTATCGTGTACTTCTTTACAATTATGAGAGCATTGGTCAGTTCACTTATAAGAATGCAAGAGAGGTAAATGCGGCCCGCGAGATAATGCAGTGCGACGAGATCTCTTACGATTATAAGCAGCAGGCCTGCCTCAATATCATTGAGTACTATCATGAGAATCTTGATACTGACGTTCTTATTAAATACCTGAGTCGTCTCGATATCGAATATCTGACTCACGCAAATGCAAGAACAATCATCACATATCTCATTGATATGAACATGTTTGATAAAGCATTCCAGGCCGTTAAGCTTTACGGATTTAACGAGCTGGATGTTAAAGAGCTTTACAGACTGGCCGACTATGGTGTTACTGATTCGGAAGGCTTCCTGAACGAAGATCTGATGTCTATCTGTATCAACCTGTACAAGACTGGTACTGTAAATGCAAATATCCTTGGATACCTGGTATCCAACTTCAAGGGTAGTATTGACGAGCTTGCTGATCTGTTCAAGCTGGCTAAGGATAGAGTAAGTGATGTTGGACCTCTGGCAGAGAATACTCTTGCTCAGATGATGTTCTCCAATACTTACATCGAATACATTTACGATGTATTCCTGACATACTACGGTGGTCGTAGCAGAGGCCTGGTGGTTAAAGCTTTCGCCAGACTTTCAGCACATAACTATCTGGTTAATGATGATCAGGTTCCAAATTTCATTTTCGATGCTCTGTTCCAGGAAGTTGTTAAGGGCAATATTGATGATGAGATTTCAATCATGTCACTTCTTCTGTACTTCAGTAAGCTGGAGAGATTTACAGAGATTCAGAGAAAGTGGATTGTAGACAATGTTGAGAAGTTTGTAGATGCAGGTAAGATTCTTCCATTCTTCAAGAATTTCTCCTCCTTCATCGAACTTCCACAGGATATATTCCTTAAGACTTATCTGGTTTACAAATCAGATAATCACCGTCAGGTATTTGTTAAGTACAGCTTCGATACCGGAACGAGAACAAAGCAGAAGACCGAGCGTCACAGAATGGACGAGGTTGTCAGCGGAGTTTATGTTCTTGAGTTCGTGGTATTCCACGGCGAGAGACTTGTTTATTCTATCGAGGACGATCCAAATGGAAATGCCAAGATAGTTGAAAGTGAGGTTCTTAAGAAGAAGACCTTCGGAGGAAAGAGCCTCAGCAGATTCGAGAGAATCAACTCCATGCTTGTCAAGCAGGAGATGCGTAAGGATAAAGAACTTCTTGAAGATCTGGATGTTTACATCAATACTGTTCACCTCTTTGAGGAGACACTTAAGATACTATAGGTTATCAGTTAGTTAGAAGGGAGCCAAGAAATGGCAGACATTTTCTATATCGGAATGGACCTGTGTTCAGACTTTACACAGCTTTCCTACTACAATGATATAAAACGTGAGCCGGAATCGGTCAGTCAGCTGAATAACAAAGAGACTTACCTCATGCCGAACATCCTTTTCTACAGTACTGATACTGAGCACTGGTATGTAGGCGGTGAGGCTTCCGAAGCTCGTTTCAGCGAGAACGGAACAGTGGTAGATGGAATCTTCGAGAATCTCAGCAGCGACGAGGTTCTTACTATAGCTGGAAAAGAATACAATTATAAAGAGCTTTTCAAGATGATGGTCAAGCTCCACATTGATTCTTTCCTCTACAGATATGAGGCTGCTGAAGTTAAGAAGCTGGTCATCTCAGTCGATGATTATAGTCCTCTAATCTTCCAGTTGCTGGAAGGGCTTCATGCAGAGCTGGGAATTGACAAAGAAAGCGTGGAGATTACATCTCATCTGGATAGTGGTCTTTACTATATTTTTAATCAGCCATCAGAACTTTGGAATAACAGCGTTGCACTTTATGATTATAGCGCTGACGGTCTTAATTATTACAGAATTGACATTTCCAAGAACAAGGACCCTAAGACGATAAATGTAATCCATGAGGATTATACGAGTCAGATGTCTCTTTCAAAATTCGGAAATGATACATATCAGATGGACCTGGATTTTTCAAAGATTGCAGAATACGAAGGAAAGAAAGCTTACATTTCTGCCGTATTCCTTACAGGTGTTGGTTTTTCCAACAAGTGGATGAAGAAATCTACTAACGTTCTTTGCCAGGGACGCCGCGTGTTCGTAGGACAGAACATCTATACAAAGGGTGCCTGCTACAGAGCGGTTGGTGGCGAGTACAAGGCTTTCTACGATGACTTCTTCGTAGAGACAAAAGAAAATGTACTCTCCGATATTGGAATTACTCTGGATGATGAGGCAGATACATTCGTACCTATCATCACAGGTGGTAAGCAGTGGTACAATACTCACGGCAAGCTAAATGTAATCCTTGACGATACAGATAGCATTACTATTATTTATCGTGATCATAAGACTGGCGAAGAGAAGAGAGAAACTGTGAGAATTCATGGCCTTCCTAAGAGACCTAATAAGACTACCAAGCTCAGTCTTGAGGTGGAGTTTGATAGTCCTCATGAGGGAGCGGTCATTGTCCGCGACCTGGGATTTGGAAAGCTTTATCCCACAACCAACAAAATATATAGAAAGGAGTTTATCATCTAATGGCACAGTTGATACTTTGTACATCAAAAACTGCAGAAACTCCTTTTACATTTCTTAACACAAAGGTTGAGATTTATACATATGAGGAGCTCTGCTTCTACATTTACAACAACACAGTACTTATAAGTAAGTCTTCACTTTCTGAGAAGCTTTTCGACTGGATAAGGGAAGAGCTGGGAATGGAAGAGCTGGCTGACAAGCTGGTGGGACTTATGAATAAGACAGCTTATGCTCAGGATCTTCTTATTGAGATACTTAATGCCGGCGATTACTACACTACTGAAGAGGTTAAGACTTATACAGAAGCATGGCAGAAATATCGTAAGCTGGACAAGATGCAGAGAGCTAAGCTTAAGGCTGATGGATATCTTGCTTATAGAAGATACATCAAGGCGGCTACATTCTATGATGATATCATCAAGGAGACAAATGAGGATACAGATCCTATATTCCTCGGAAATATCTATCACAACAGAGCCGTGGCAGCAGCCAACAATATGGACCTTGAAGATGCGAAGGAATACTTTATGAAGGCTTATGAGAAGAATGATAACCCTGATTCTCTCAAGAGCTATTTCTACATTGTCGCAATCACAGAGGATACTGCAACTTTGAAGAATGAAATCCGTTACATGGGTCTTCCTGACGAATATCTTGAAGAAATCATGACTGAGATTGGAGACTCAAAGGATGATGTGCGTGAGATGACTATCTTCGCGATGCTTCAGAGAGCTGCTTATAACAAGATGAATAAAGATATGACAGACTACGACAAACGTATGGATATCATACTCAGCGAGCTCAAGGATGATTTCCGTGAGCAAGCTATCTAAAAAGGTATGAGTAACACTTCATGCCTGAGAGCATACCTTCCAAACACGCTCCGAGCCACTAAGCTTCGAGCGTCGTCCTTTCCGGTCGCCTACCTGCAGCGTCGGCCTTGGAATGTATTCAAAGCTCAAGGCATCATGGCCGAGCCGCGACTCCGGCTCCCCCGGACTCGCTCTTAGCAAGTGATTCTCCGCTATCGTTTGTAAGATATGCTTCAGGCAGGAAGTGTATCTACGTTGTTCAAAAGATTATTTATAATATATATAGATTTGGAGGAAAAGAATAGAACATGAGTAAGGAACTAGAAAAGAATTACAGCCCTGAACAAATAGAAGGAAGGCTCTATCGTAAGTGGGTAGATAACGGTTACTTCCACGCAGAAGTAGATCGTAGCAAAAAACCATTTACTATTGTGATGCCACCTCCAAATATTACTGGTCAGCTTCACATGGGTCATGCCCTTGATAATACTATGCAGGATATCCTCATTCGTATGAAGAGAATGCAGGGATACAATGCACTGTGGCAGCCAGGAACTGACCACGCAGCTATTTCCACAGAGGTAAGAATTATCAATACTCTTAAGGAGCAGGGAATTGATAAAGAAGACCTTGGCCGTGAAGGCTTCCTTAAGCGTGCATGGGAGTGGCGTGAAGAATACGGTGGACGTATTGTTAACCAGCTGAAGAGACTTGGTTCATCTGCAGATTGGGACCGTGAGCGTTTCACTATGGATGAAGGCAACAACAAAGCCGTTAATACAGTATTTAAGAGGCTTTATGATAAGGGCTGGATTTATAAGGGATCTCGTATAGTTAACTGGTGCCCAGTTTGTCAGACATCTATTTCAGATGCTGAGGTTGAACATGAGGAGCAGGAAGGTCATTTTTGGCATATCAATTATCCTGTAGTTGGAGAGGAAGGACGATTTGTCGAGATAGCTACTACACGTCCAGAGACTCTGCTTGGTGATACAGCTGTTGCTGTAAATCCAGAGGATGAGAGATATTCTGATATTGTTGGAAAGACTCTTCTTCTTCCACTTGTTAATAGAGAAATTCCTGTTATTGCAGATTCATATGTAGATAAGGAGTTCGGAACAGGGTGTGTTAAGATTACACCTGCTCACGACCCTAACGACTTCGAGGTTGGTAAGCGTCATGATCTTGAGGAAATCAACATCATGAATGATGATGCAACTATCAACTGTCCAGGAACTCGTTATGACGGAATGGAAAGATATGAGGCTCGTAAGGCTGTACTCGAGGATTTGGAAGCTCAGGGACTTCTGGTCAAGACAGTTCCTCATACTCATATGGTTGGTACACATGATAGATGTGGTACTACAGTTGAACCACTTGTAAAACCTCAGTGGTTCGTAAAGATGAGTGAAATGGCTATTCCTGCCAGAAAGGCAGTTGAAGAAGGTAAAATTCGTCTTGTACCTGAAAGAATGAACAAGACTTACTATAACTGGCTTGATAATATCCGCGACTGGTGTATTTCAAGACAGCTGTGGTGGGGACATAGAATACCAGCATGGTACTGTCAGGACTGTGGCGAGACTATCGTTGAGATGACAGAGCCAGCGTGCTGTCCTAAGTGCCAGAGCAAGAACCTGAAGAGAGACGAGGATACACTTGATACATGGTTCTCATCAGCACTGTGGCCATTCTCAACAGTTGGCTGGCCTGATACAGAATCAGAGGACTTCAAGTACTTCTTCCCAACAGATGTCCTTGTAACTGGTTACGATATCATTTTCTTCTGGGTTATCAGAATGATATTCTCATCACTTGAGCAGACAGGAGAAATTCCTTTCCATACAGTTCTGTTCCACGGACTTATCCGTGATGATCAGGGACGTAAGATGAGTAAATCCCTCGGAAACGGAATTGATCCACTTGAAGTAATCGATAAGTACGGAGCTGATGCTCTTAGATTCACAGTTATTACAGGTAATGCGCCTGGTAACGATATGAGATTCTACTGGGAGAGAGTAGAGGCAAGCCGTAACTTCGCTAATAAGATTTGGAATGCATCCAGATTTATAATGATGAACATGGATAATGCAGGCGTTTCAGATGAAGAGATTGCAAAGGTAACACTTGATGACCTTACAATGGCAGATAAGTGGATAGTTGCAAAGGCTAACCAGCTGGTTCGTGACGTAACAGATAATATGGAGAAGTACGAGCTCGGTGTTGCTGCAGATAAGATTCACAACTTCCTTTGGGATGAGTTCTGTGACTGGTACATCGAGATGGTTAAGCCAAGACTCTGGGATGAGAATGATACAACTAAGGCTGCAGCTATTTGGACTCTTAAAGAGGTTCTTACAATTGGTCTTAAGCTGCTTCATCCTTACATGCCATTCGTTACAGAGGAAATTTATTGTACTCTTACAGATGATGAGTCAATAATGATCTCACCATGGCCAGTTGCTGAGGATGCTAGAGACTTCAAGGTAGAGGCTGAAAATGTTGATATCATTAAGGATGCAGTTCGTGCTATCAGAACAGTTCGTACAGATATGAACGTCCCACCTTCAAAGAAGGCTGCTGTATATGTTGTTTCAGATAAGGAAGATGTCCGTAAGGTATTTGAAGATAGTTCTTCATTCTTTGGAACACTTGGATATGCAAGCGAGGTTCATGTTCAGGCTGATAAGACAGGCATTCAGGAAGATGCTGTCTCAGCGGTTATTCATAATGCAGTGATCTATATACCATTTGCTGAATTGGTTGATATAGATAAGGAGCTTGAGAGACTGGGCAAAGAGAAGGCTCGTCTTGAGGGTGAGATTAAGAGAGGTGAAGGCATGCTCTCAAATCCTAATTTTGTTAATAAGGCTCCAGAAGCAAAAGTAAATGCAGAGAAGGAGAAGCTGGCCAAGTATAAGGAAACTTATGCTCAGGTTTGCGAGAGAATAGAGGCTCTGAAATAATGAATAATGAGAAAAAGATAAAAAACAGAATACAGATTACAATTGTATTGCCAATAATCCTGGCTCTTATTCTGCTGGGAGTTTCCATTTACGTTAATGGTCTTGATACAAAGATTGGCGTTATTAGTGTAGTACTTCTGGTTGTATATCTACTCATTGCTATAATCATGTACTTTAGGCTGAGTCCATATTACAGCTCTGTTCTTGTGGAGTATTCGCTTGAACAGGGAAAGATTCAGAAGGAACTTCTTTATGAGATGGAAATTCCATATGCAATCCTGGATCTTTCAGGTCATGTAATGTGGTCCAACAATATGTTCCATGATATCTTAGGCATTTCGCGTAGTAAGCGCATTCGCAAGAGTGTGGATACATATTTCCCTGAAATAGTTCCTGAACTTCTGGATGGAACTGAGTCGGTGGATATAAACATCGAATATGATGAAAGAAAATACAGAGTTTCTATTAAACGTGTAGACCTTTCAAAGGTATTCAATGAAGAAAAGGAAGAAGAGAAGGATGATGATATAGTTCTTGCTATGTACCTTTTCGATGAGACGGATATGAGACGTCTGGAGCAGGAGACTCAGGATCAGAAGCTTTATGCAGGTCTTCTTTACCTCGATAATTATGATGAGGTTATGGATGACCTTGAGGATGTTAAGCATTCAATCCTTACAGCTCTTGTTGAAAGAAAGATTAATATGTATCTTTCAAATATAGATGCTATTGTTAAGCATATTGAGAATGATAAGTATTTCTTCGTATTTAAGCAGAAGTACATGCAGACTCTTAGAGATGATAAGTTCTCAATTCTCGATGATGTAAAGAATATAAATGTAGGAAATCAGATAGCCATGACTCTTAGTATCGGTATCGGTTCAGATTCTGATCAGAGTAAAAACGGCTATATGAGTGCTTATGAGAATGCCAGAACCGCTATTGGTATGGCTATGGGACGTGGTGGTGACCAGGCAGCTGTTAAGATGGGCGAGCAGGTTACTTACTACGGTGGTAAGAGTGCTGGAACAGAGAAGATTACTCGAGTTAAGGCGAGAGTTAAGGCTCAGGCATTCGAAGAACTTCTTCTTAGTAAGGAGAAGGTTATTATCATGGCACACAAGAGACCGGATGCGGACGCATTTGGCTCTGCTATAGGTATTTACCGTCTGGTTACAGCTATGGGCAAGAAGGCTTATGTAGTTGTTAATGAGGTGACAGATGCTATTAGGCCGCTTATGAATTCCTTTAAGGTTGGAAATCTGTATGATGGAGTTTTCCTTACAAGTAATGAGGCGGTCAGTCAGGTCAACAAAGATACAGTAGTGGTTGTGTGCGATGTAAACAAGCCAAGCATGACAGAGTGCGAGGAGTTGTTGGACCTTGTTCCAACGGTCGTTGTGTTCGATCATCACAGACAGACTACAGAAGCTATTAAGGGCGCAACCCTTTCATATATCGAGCCATTCGCATCATCTGCTTGTGAGATGATTGCTGAAATGTATCAGTATATGTCCAAGTCTCCAAAGCTTAAGCTTCAGGAGGCAGATGCAATGTATGCTGGTATTCTTATAGATACTGATAACTTCCTGACAAAGACAGGTGTTAGAACATTCGAGGCTGCTTCATATTTGAGAAAGAGTGGAGCGGATGTTACACGTGTTCGTAAGATGTTCAGAAGTTCAATGACTGAGATGAAGGAAAGAGCTCAGGGTATCAGTAATGCTGAAATTTATTTGGGTCACTTTGTTATCTCATATGTAGATGCGGATCCAGATTCTGATGATGCACCTACAGTTCCGGTTGCCAAGGCTGCTAATGAACTGCTTAACGTAGAGAATGTGGATGCTTCCTTTGTAGTAACTGAAGCTGATGATGGCATTTTATATGTATCTGCACGTTCTATCGGTGATATTAATGTTCAGATAATCATGGAGAGATTTAATGGTGGCGGACATGCAAATGTGGCCGGAGCACAGCTAAAAGACAAGAAGAAAGAAGATTTCTTTGTAGAGCTTAAGCAGGTTCTCAAGGAAATGACAGAGGCAGGAGAAATTTAAGATGAAAGTTATTTTAATGCAGGATGTTAAATCCCTTGGTAAGAAGGGTGAAATAGTTGAGGTTAATCAGGGGTATGCAAGAAACTTCGTGCTTCCTAAGAAGCTGGGAGTTGAGGCTACACCAGAGAACCTCAATAATCTGAAGCTCAAGAATCAGAATGATGAGAAGGTTGCGGCAGAGAATCTTGCGGCAGCTCAGAAGCTGGCAGAAGAGCTTAAGGACAAGAAGGTTGTTACCAGTATGAAGGTTGGAGCAAATGGTAAGCCATTTGGTTCAGTATCCAGCAAGGAGGTTGCAGTTCTTATTAAGGAACAGCTTGGACTTGAAGTGGATAAGAAGAAAATTATAATGAAAGATCAGGTTAAATCTCTGGGAGGATATAACGTAGGAATTAAACTGCATCCTCAGGTTACAGCAGAAATACTACTTGATGTTCAGGAACAGAAATAGTTTGGGGAAATAAAATGGCAGAAGAAAATGTAATAAAAAGAATACCACCTCAGGATCTTAACGCTGAGAAAAGTGTTATTGGCTCTATGCTTTTGGACAAGGATGCCATTTCTGAGGTGAGTTCAATGCTAACAAAAGAGGATTTCAGTAACGCACAGTACGGAATCCTTTTTGAAGCTATAGTAAGTCTATATAATGAAGGAAAACCTATTGATGAGATAGTTCTTAGTGAGAAGCTGAGAGAAATGGGTGCTCCTGACAGTGTAGCTAATCTTAATTACATAGGTGAAATCCTTGCGGGAGAGGCAACAGCTGCTTTCGCCAGAAACTATGCACAGATAGTAAAGGATAAATCCTATTTAAGAAAGCTTATTAAGCTGGCTGAGAATATGATGGCATCTGCTTACGAAGGCAGAGAAAATGCAGATGACATTATGGAGAAATCTGAATCCGAGATGTTTGCTCTTATGCAGAAGAAATCTGGACTCAGAGATTTTACTTCTATTAATGAGGTATTATCAAATGTCATCTCAGAAATTGAAGCGGCTACATTAAATAAAGGTAAGATCAACGGTCTCAGGACTGGATTTACAGATTTGGATAATATGCTTACAGGTCTTCATGGTGGAGAGCTTCTTCTGGTTGCGGCCAGACCTGCTATGGGTAAGACTGCATTTGTCCTTAACATAGCTCATCACGTGGCATTTAAGGAGAAGGTTCCGGTTGTTATTTTCTCGTTGGAGATGAGTGCTGAGCAGCTTGTTACAAGACTTGTTTCTGTAGACTCTATGGTTGAGGCTAAGAGCCTTAAGACTGGTGAGATTACAGATGATGACTGGATTAAGATTGTTGAGACCACCAATAATATGGCGGGAGCTGACCTTTTCATAGATGATAATTCTTCTATTACTATAGCGGAACTTAGAACTAAATGTAGAAAATTGCATCAGACCAAGAATATCGGCCTGATAATCATAGACTACCTGCAGCTCATGAATTCAAGTACAAAGGTTGAATCCAGACAGCTGTTCATTGCGGAGGTATCCCGTGCACTTAAGGGTCTTGCCAAGGAATTGAATGTTCCTGTTATCGCACTTTCACAGCTTAACCGTGCTGTAGACTCCAGACCTGATCATAGACCACAGCTGGCAGATCTTCGTGAGTCCGGAGCCATCGAGCAGGATGCTGACGTAGTTATGTTCATTTATAGAGATGATTATTATACTAAGGAAGAATCCTTAAAACCAGGAGTGGCAGAGATTACAATTGCTAAGCAACGTAACGGTTCCACTGGTGTTGTAGATCTGGCTTGGATTGGTAAATATACCAAGTTTGCCAACGTTAGTTATGCAACTGCACCAGCTTCTTCAGAAGCTCCTCATCAGTCATAGCGTAAATATTATCGATTACCCAGATGTGCATCTCTTTAGCTCTTTGCTTAAAGAAAGAGGAGCCACTGGAGGTCGTATCACAAGGAAGAGCCATGGCAAGAGCCTTGCATGCGTACTTTCCACCAAACCTACGGGTTACGGTCTCAAGTTCGTGCAGGGAGTTGCTGCTGGCTTTTCCGCTTTTACAGGATATAAATATAGGAACGCAGGCTTTCATGAGGATAACATCTATCTCGTTGATGGTATCATAGCTTGCATTCATATATTTCTGATAATCTGAAACAAAAGCTTTCTTTTCTTCTTCATTCTTATCACCATTCCAATCAATCATAGCGCCGATAATCTCGTCGGTGAAGAGTTCGGGCTTTCTTGAGGCTACTTCGTAAACATGAAGCTCCAGAATATTCCCTGTTTTGGTAACAATATGTTTAACTCCGTCATTTTTGAAACGGAACTTTATTCTTTTATTATCTGTGTGATAGTCCTTTAGCATACCAACGCCATTAAGTTTGGCTAAAAGAATGGCTGCCTCACCCATATTGGACTTTGGAAGAGAGTAGCGGCCGAATTCGTCGCAAGGGTTCGCCTTTATTACATCTTCGATAACAGAACAGTATCTGTTCCATTTATGCTGAAGCCTTCTGGCAATATCCCATATCTGTCGGATGTCTTCCTTGAAACTCTCTGTAAAGTTCCAGGTGGCATAGCTTCCTGTCTGACGAGTGAGCTGCCCGCCGTGGAGAATAATATTTTCCTTAACGGATATGCGAATATTATCTATATGCTGGGTTGGCGCGCTGCCAGGAATCATATTTACTTCCAGACCAGTATATGGATCTATACGAAGGGTTCTTAGATAATGAGTTGCGCTGACATAGCCTAGCGCAATGAGAATCATTTCGCCGCCGCCTGTAAGCTCGTAGTAAGCATCTGGATACTTGTAGGCAACCTGTTCGAGCGCGTTGATGCACTCCTCCAGGTCATCGCGAGGAACTTCAATGAATTCCATCTCTGTATCTGGAGATTTCAGCTTGGCGAAATCCTTTAGACTTTTGATTTTGCGAGTGAGCATAGTACATTTGTGACCCAGGTAGACCACGCGTTCTGGCTTATATTGAAGCAGACACATTACATTTTCTAATGCTTCATCCGAAAAAAATTCTACATATGTATCTCCCATAGTACCCCTTACCTCCTTGTTAAATCCAGCCGCCGTCCAGCTTAACAATCTCACCAGTGAAATATGGTGGCATGTTGAGCAGGTTCAGAACTGCGCTGCCCACTTCGTCTGGAGTGAGCATTCTTCCCATTGGGATGTCATCCACAATCTCCGATTTTTCAGCTGAATTTAAGTGATTATTCATATCTGTATCTACAATTCCAAGGGCCAGAGCGTTAACCTGCACCTTGCTAGGCCCCATTTCCTTAGCAAGAGACTTGGTAAATGCATTTATGGCACCCTTTGTTGCACTGTAGGCAACCTCGCAGGAGGCACCAACCTTACCCCATACAGATGATAGATTTATGATGTGACCGGATCTTTTAGATATCATATCCGGCAGAAAAACATGACAAGTATTATAAACAGAGGTCAGGTTAGTAGTAATAGTAGTGTTCCATTCCTCAGGAGTCATATCGATAATGAGTCCTGTGTAGGAAATAGCGGCGTTGTTGACAATTACATCCACAGAGCCGATTTCCTTTTTCAGAGTCTTTACATATTCTATATCGCCTACATCTCCTAAAGATGTAAAGCATTCTATATTTGGATTTGTATCCTTTATTCTTTGAGCTGCATCCTGAAGAAGAAGTAAGTTGTTTCTGCAATTGATGATAATCCTGTTGAAATCACCACTTTGGGCGCATTTCAGGGCGATAGATCTTCCGATTCCTCTGGATGCTCCTGTGATTAATATACTTTTCATACACTACCTACCTTCTTATATCGTATGATATCCAGATTGTTTCTTATATCATATGATACCACATTATATATAAGAACAGTACTGGAAAATATCTTGAAAATAGGCAATGTCTTTGCTATACTTCTATGCTGTAAACAGATTATGTTAGGAGGCGGCATATTGGCTAAGCGTAAGAAAAAACAAAGTGCAGTGGGGATTTTCTTCTCCTTCTTTTTAAAGGCTGTAGTTATTATATTAGGACTTGTTATTCTTGCTATGAGTGCTTACCTTGTAAAAGAGCTCATATCAATGAAAAATAATGAAACAGAGGCAAAGGCTGACGATTCAGCATTTGAGGATGATCAGGAAGATGACCTTTTGGCAAATGCATCTGATGGAGATGCAGTCCTCTTCGAAACTGATGAAGAGACTACAGAGGCTGCTGAAACCACAGATACAGCTGCTCTTCCAAAGGATGCTTCTATAGTAGTACTTAATGCTACTGAGACGGCAGGTCTTGCGGCGGTATGGAAAGAGACTCTGGAGGTGCAGGGTTACACTAATGTACAGGTAGGAAATTACACAAATGGTATACTTGATACATCTAAAATAGTAGTAGTTGAAGAGGGTACAGGAAGTGCTCTTCAGCAGATACTTCCAAATGCAAAGATGGAAACTCTTCCAGCTGATCAGGTTTCTTGTGACATTTCCACAGAAGGAGTACAAGCTTTTCTAATAATTGGTAATTCTGACAACTCTCTGGGACAATAAAAAAATGTTAAGTTTCTTAACAAAATTGTAATATTTATAGTCAAAGTAACACAAAACAGATTGGCAAAAGGCGTCGAAATGACGCCTTTTTTGTTTAAAATATACTAAAATGAAACGTCAATGAGCATTATTACCAAAACTTTCAAAAATTCTTTATGCAACACGAACATAGCCTTAATAGATAAAAAGGTATATTATGTACAAAGTTGAAAACGGACGTAATTTGCGTAAGCTATTTAGGAGGATATAAAAATGGCAGGATTACAGTTAAAGAACATCTACAAGATTTACCCTAACGGATTCAACGCTGTTAAGGACTTCAACCTTGACATTGAGGATAAGGAGTTCGTTATCTTCGTTGGACCATCAGGATGTGGTAAGTCAACAACACTTAGAATGATCGCTGGACTTGAGGATATCAGTTCTGGTGAGCTCTGGATCGGTGACAAGCTTTGTAACGACGTAGAGCCTAAGGACAGAGATATCGCGATGGTTTTCCAGAACTATGCTCTGTATCCACATATGTCAGTTTATGATAACATGGCATTCGGACTTAAGCTGAGAAAGGTTCCAAAGGAAAAGATCGACAAGCAGGTACATGAAGCAGCTAAGATCCTTGAAATCGAGCATCTTCTTGATCGTAAGCCAAAGGCTCTTTCAGGAGGTCAGAGACAGAGAGTTGCTATGGGACGTGCTATCGTTCGTGAGCCAAAGGTATTCCTTATGGACGAGCCTCTTTCAAACCTGGATGCTAAACTTCGTGTTCAGATGCGTGTTGAGATTTCAAAGCTTCATCAGAGACTTCAGACAACAATCATCTACGTTACACATGACCAGACAGAGGCTATGACACTTGGTACTCGTATCGTAGTTATGAAGGATGGTATCATCCAGCAGGTTGATACACCTCAGAATCTTTATGATCATCCATGTAACCTCTTCGTTGCTGGATTCATGGGAATGCCTCCTATGAACTTCATCGACTGCAAGGTTGTTAAGTCAGGAGCTGACGTACTTCTTATGTTCGGTTCACACTCAATCAAGGTTCCAGAAGCTAAGGCTAACAAGCTTATCGCTGGTGGATTCATTGATAAGGACGTTGTACTTGGTATCCGTCCTGAGGATATTCATGATGAGCAGCTGTTCATCGAGTCTTCACCTGAGTCAGTTATTGATGCTCGTATCAATATCTACGAAATGCTCGGTGCAGAAGTTTATCTGTACTTCACAATCGATCAGTTCGATATCACAGCTAGAGTTAATGCTCGTACAACAGCTAGACCTGGCGATACAGTACAGTTCGCATTTGACCTTTCAAAGATTCATATCTTCGATAAGGAATCAGAGGAGATCATTGTAAATTAGTCTTTAATTAAGAACTACTAGGGGAGATGTAGTAATACTACATCTCCCTTTTTTTCTTTATAAATTCACACTATTTTCTCTTTTTTCTAGTGCAAAATTTTGGTATAATAACTCTGTGCGTGAAGTTGATACATTTCACATACATTTTCTTAGTAGAATAATGCAGGGGTTGCAGACAGAACAGGAGTGAAGATATGATTTCAAATCAGATTTTACAGGAAACTTTAGAGGGAATTCAGGCTATTACAAAGGTCGATCTTATAGTTATGGATGTGGAGGGAAGACTCCTCGCCAAAACTGTGGAGGGTGGTCCTCTTGATTACGAAGATGCGGTAATCGCATTTGCAGAGTCTCAGGCTGAGAGCCAGAGTCTGCTTGGTTATCAGTTCTTTAAGGTGACTGATGATAAGCAGCTGGAATACATTATCCTTGCAAAGGGTGATACAGACAGTACTTACATGGTTGGTAAGATGGCTGCGTTCCAGATTCAGAACCTCCTGGTTGCTTATAAGGAAAGATCCGATAAGGATAACTTCATTAAGAACCTGCTTTTAGATAACCTGCTCCTGGTTGATATTTATAACAGAGCTAAGAAGCTCCACATTGATACTGATGTTAAGAGATGTGTATTTATTATCGAGACAAAGTCTGAGAAGGATAATAATGCACTTGAGACAGTGAGAAATATCTTCGCAGTTAAGACTCGCGATTTTATTACTGCTGTCGATGAAAAGAACATCATTCTTGTTAAGGAAGTTAAGTCTTCAGATACTTACGAGGATCTGAATAAGACTGCAAATATCATTGTAGATATGCTGAGCACAGAGGCAATGATTTCTGTTCACGTAGCATTTGGTACTATAGTAAACGAGATCAAGGAAGTTTCCCGTTCATACAAGGAAGCTAAGATGGCTCTGGATGTAGGAAAGATATTCTACAGTGATAAGAATATAATCGCATACAGCAATCTTGGAATAGGACGTCTTATTTATCAGCTCCCAATTCCTCTATGCCGTATGTTTATTAAGGAAATCTTCGATGGTAAATCACCTGACGAGTTCGATGAGGAAACACTTACAACTATCAACAAGTTCTTTGAGAACAGCCTGAATGTTTCTGAGACATCACGTCAGCTGTATATCCACAGAAATACATTGGTTTATCGTCTGGATAAGATTGAGAAATCTACAGGTCTTGACCTAAGAGTATTTGAAGATGCTATCACCTTCAAAATTGCTCTGATGGTTGTTAAATACATGAAATACATGGAGAGCCTTGATTTCTAATTAGACTAGAAGTCATAAACTAACGAAAGGGTTAACGATTCAATGGCAATAATCAAAATGGATAATGTCACGATGAAATATCCAACAGGCACTGTGGCCCTGAAGGATGTTAACGTCGAGATAGAAAAAGGTGAATTCGTATTCGTAGTTGGATCCACTGGTTCTGGTAAGACAACATTTATTGAGCTTCTGCTCAGAGAGCTTGTTCCTACAAAAGGACGCATTGAGGTTTGTGGATACGACTATGCAAGGATTAGAAAAAACAGGATTCATAAGGTAAGACGTAAGATAGGAGTTGTTTTCCAGAACTTCAGACTCTTAAAGGACAGAACAGTTTATGAAAATGTAGCATTTGCACAGAGAGTTATCGAGGTACCAGGAAGATACATTAAGCGTCGTGTGCCAGCGGTTTTATCCCTTGTTGGACTTGCTGATAAATATAAATCATATCCAAGACAGCTGTCCGGTGGTGAGCAGCAGAGAGTTGCTCTTGCAAGAGCTCTGGTAAATAAGCCAGATATCATCTTAGCCGACGAGCCTACTGGAAACCTTGACCCTAAGCATTCATGGGATGTTATGAATCTTCTAGATGAGATTAATTCAAAGGGTACTACAGTTGTTGTAGTTACACATAACAAAGAAATAGTTAATGTAATGAAGAAGAGAGTTATAACCCTCAAGAAGGGCGTTGTGGTAAGTGACGTTCAGAAGGGAGGTTATATCGATGAAGATTAGTTCTTTAGGATACAGCTTTAGACAAGGTATTAAGAATATCAGAAGAAACCTTCTGTTCTCCCTTGCTTCTATAGGAACAATTGTGGCTTGTCTGTTCGTATTTGGACTGTTCTATTGTGTACTTGTTAACTTCCGTGGTGCAATTCACAAGATTGAGAGTAGCATTTCCATTTCAGTCTTCTTTGATGAGGGACTTTCTGATGAGGGTATTAACCTTATCGGTGAACAGATTAAGACACGTAAAGAAGTAAATACATGTGACTTTGTATCTGCAGAGGATGCCTGGAAGGAATTCTCTGAGCAGACCTACGATGATCCAGAAGCTGCAAGAGCTGCCTTTGGAGACGATAATCCACTGGCGCATTCGGCATCTTACAAGATTACACTTAATGATGCAGGAAAGCAGGCGGACTTCATTCAGTTCCTGGAAAGTATAGAAGGAGTAAGAAAGGTCAGCAGTTCTACTTATACAGCTGATAGTATATCAGCCATAAATGCATTTGTAGGATATGCATCCTTCGGTATCATTCTTATTCTGCTTCTCGTATCTGTATTCCTTATCAATAATACTATTACAATTGGTATTACTGTAAGACGTGAAGAGATTAAGATCATGAAACTTATCGGTGCAACCAACAGCTTCATCAGAGCGCCATTCATTATCGAGGGTGTTATGATCGGTATTATCGGTTCCATCATTCCTCTGGTGCTTCTCTACTATCTGTACGACCTGGTAATCAACTATATAGCAGGAAGGTTCTCAATCCTGAACAGCCTGTTTGAGTTTGCATCACCATGGGATATGTTCAAACTGCTTATACCAATCACACTTCTGATGGGTATTGGAATCGGCTTCTTTGGAAGTCTTATAACTACTAAGAAACATTTGAAGATTTAATAATAAGGGGGCCTGCACTTAGTGTGCAGGTCCTAAAATCTCATAAGGATACATATGGATAAAAAATCATTCTTTAGCGAAGCATTACTAGTTATTTCCATAATGGCGCTGATGGTATTTGTCTGTCTGGCTCCTTTCAGTAAGGATGCTACACATACTGTTTTTGCGGATGAAGATACTGCATCTTCTACGGACGCATCTAGCAGTAGTTCGGACAGTTCCAGCAGTTCCGGTGTTTCCAGTGCTGAACTGTCGGCCCTGACAGCTGAATATACAAATACTCTTCAGGAGAAGAATTCACTTCAGACTGAGCTGAATGCCATGATGGAAAGTCAGAATGACTTCATTTCAAAACTTAATGAGCTGGACGATATGATCCTTGAGTATCAGGATAAGATTGATGATATTCAGGCCAAGATAGACCAGGCAAACGATATGGAAACCGAGCTTGAGAATTCCATTGAGATCGCTCAGGCACAGCAGGATTATCAATATGAGCTTCTGAAGAATCATATTCAGGATGAATATGAGAACGGCAGCTATTCTTATCTGGATGCTATTTTTAATGCTGTCGACTATATGGACATAGTTAATAAGGCTGAATACATTCAGGCTATTGAAAATTATGACGAGATGATACTTGAACAGTACAAGGATGCTAAGAGATCGCTGAATGACCAGAAAACACTTCTTGAGGTTCTTTCTGATGATATGGGCGTTCTTCAGGAAGCCTATGAGAATGAGCAGGATTCTCTTGAAATTCTTTCGGATGAGAAGGAAGCTCAGGTTAATAGCTATCAGGAAGAAATAGATGCAAAGAAATCGGAGCTCTCTACATTTGAAGAGTTGGAAGCGCAGCTTTCTGCTCAGATTTCCAGTATCGAGGCAAGCTCCAGTGTTTCAGTAAACATCTCTGGTGGAAATGTAACCTACTCCGGTGCACAGTTCCTGTGGCCATGCCCTTCAAGTACTACCATTTCATCGTACTATGGAAATCGTACTGCTCCAACAGCTGGTGCCACAACATATCATAGAGGTATTGATATTCCTTGTAGTATGGGCAGTGATATTATAGCTGTCGCAGATGGAACTGTTATCTATGTTGGTTATCTTGGTAATGCTGGTAATGCCGTTATCGTGGATCATGGTAGTGGAATTTCTTCATGTTATTTCCATCTTTCTGAATTCCTGGTTTCAGAAGGTGATTCAGTTACTGCTGGACAGACTATCTGTAAATCAGGTAGTACTGGAGTTTCAACGGGACCCCATTTGCATTTTGCTGTTCGTGAGAATGGCGAATATGTTAATCCGCTGAAGTACTATACTATGATAGAAGATAAGGGTAATGTTTCAAACACTGAAGGTGGAGAATCTTCGAATAATACAACTTCTACGGGTAGTACGAATTCTACTGATAGTTCGAGTGAAAATACCGACAGTAATGATAATTGATTAAGATTCTTTTTGAGGAGATGATGATAAAATGAGACGTTTCGATAAGTTCAATAAGTATGAACTTAAGAAGGCATTTTGTGTTTGCCTGGCAAGTACAATGATGCTGGGAGCTATGAGTTGTGGAAAGGCAGATGAAGATAACAATCCTAGCAGCTCTATAATTAAGGATGAGAAGATTGAGAATGCATCTTCTACAGACTCAGGTGAAGAGTTCGATGAGAATTCAAAGGATGTTAAGGCTAAGACTAAGGAAATAGAGAGATATATTGATAAATACTTCTATTTCGATGAGGACAATAATAAGAGGGAAGAGAGCTATTATGATGGCCTCATGAAGGGGCTCGATGACCCTTATTCTGTTTATTATACTGCTGATGAATATCAGCAGTTAAAGGAATCTGATGCAGGATCATTTGAAGGAATAGGCGCAACTGTAGCAAAGAATCCGGATAGTGGAGTTATCTATGTTGTGAAGCCTTTATCAGATTCTCCTGCTGAGAAAGCAGGTCTTCTTCCAGGTGATATCATCCTTAAGGTTGATGATCTTGAGCTTACAACAGATATGGAACTGGATTATGTTGTAAGACATATTCGTGGTGAGAAGGGTACAGATGTTAATATTACTGTATATCGTGAAGATGAGCCGGAAGATCTTACATTTACAATTACTCGTGACAAGATTGAGACAAAAACTGTTGAATACGAGATGTTGGATGATAATATTGGATACATCTATGTTGAAGAGTTTATAGAGAATACTCCTAAGTTCTTTAAGGAGGCTGTCGATGACCTTCAGAGTCAGGGAGCAAAGGGTATTGTTATAGATATGAGAAGTAATCCAGGTGGTTTGGTTAATGCAGTTACAGAAATGCTTGATTACCTTCTGGATGATGAGCTTATTGCTGAAGGCTCTGATGAGGCTGGACTTCTTATCAAGACTAAGGATAAGAATGATGAAGTCATGGATGAATACGGATGTTCAGATGGGCATAGCGTGGACCTTCCAATGGCAGTTATAGTAAATGGTAATAGTGCCAGTGCTGCAGAGATTTTTGCAGGATGTTTGCAGGATTATAAGAAGGCGAAGATAGTAGGAACTACTACATATGGTAAGGGAATAGTTCAGACAGTTGTTCCACTTTCTGACGGTTCTGCAATCAAGATAACTATAGCTCAGTACTTTATTCCTTCAGGAAAGACTGTCCATAAGGTGGGTGTTGAACCTGATGTGGAAGTTGAATTAGATGAAAGCTTGTTAAAGAAGACTGATATTGAACATGATGAGGATAATCAGCTTCAGGAAGCTATCAAAGCTTTAGATTTAGATTAATAATGAGGCAGGGCTTTGCCCTGCCTTTTGAGGTTATAAAAAGAAAGGTAAGATGAATGGAAAAGGAATTGATTGTAGTCCTGGATTTTGGAGGTCAGTATAATCAGCTGATTGCAAGACGAGTTAGAGAATGTAATGTATATGCTGAGGTTCATCCTTATACAATTTCTCTGGAAGAGCTTAAGGCTCTAAATCCAAAGGGAATTATTTTTACTGGTGGTCCTAACAGTGTATTTCTCGAGACATCCCCACACTATACTAAAGAGATTTTTGATCTGGGTGTTCCAGTTCTTGGAATCTGCTACGGTGCCCAGCTGATGGCATATCTCCTTGATGGAAAGGTTGCTACAGCTCCAGTCAGTGAATATGGAAGTACAAAGACTGAGCTCATAGGAGCGGGTAGCTCGGTACTATTCGAGGATATTCCTGGTTCTATCACTTCCTGGATGAGTCATACTGACTATATAGCTGAGGCTCCAGAAGGCTTTGAAGTAATTGCAAAGACTGATAATTGCCCAGTTGCCGGAATGCAAAATGTAGAGAGAGGCTTCTATGCAGTTCAGTTCCATCCAGAAGTTAATCATACAGAATATGGAAATGTAATCCTTAGAAATTTTGTTCTTAAGGTTTGTGGATGTGCAGGAAACTGGAAGATGGATTCCTTTGTAGAGTCAGCTGTTAAAGAGCTTCGCGAGAAGATTGGAAATGGCCGAGTACTTTGCGCCCTTTCCGGTGGTGTTGATTCATCAGTTGCTGCAGTTCTTTTATCAAAGGCTGTTGGAAAGCAGCTTACCTGTGTGTTTGTAGACCATGGTCTTCTTCGTAAGGATGAGGGAGATGAGGTTGAGGCCATCTTTGGTCCTAATGGAAATTATGAGCTGAATTTTATCAGAGTAAATGCACAGGATAGATTCTACCTAAAACTGGCTGGTGAGACTGATCCAGAGAGAAAGAGACATATAATTGGAGAAGAGTTCATCAGAGTATTTGAGGAAGAGGCTAAGAAGATTGGTGCTGTTGACTTCCTTGCTCAGGGAACTATTTATCCAGATGTTATAGAGTCCGGGCTTGGAGATTCAGCAGTTATTAAGTCCCATCATAATGTTGGTGGACTTCCTGACTATGTTGATTTCAAGGAAATCGTTGAACCACTTAGAATGCTCTTCAAGGATGAGGTTCGTAAGTGTGGACTTGAGCTTGGTATTCCAGAGTATCTGGTATTCCGTCAGCCATTCCCAGGACCAGGTCTTGGTGTTCGTATAATAGATGACATTACAGCTGAGAAGGTTCGTATAGTTCAGGAGGCGGATGCTATTTATAGAGAAGAGGTTGACGAGGCTATAAAGGATGGAGTGATTAAGAATCCGCCAAATCAGTACTTTGCAGCACTTTCAAACATGCGTTCCGTTGGTGTAATGGGCGACTTTAGAACATTTGACTATGCAATCGTACTTCGGGCGGTGAATACATCTGACTTTATGACAGCAGATTGCTGTGACATACCATTCGAGGTTCTTCAAAAGTGTATGACCAGAATCATTAACGAGGTTAAGGGAGTAAACAGAGTAATGTACGACCTCACCTCCAAACCACCTGGAACGATAGAACTCCTATAGTAAACAAGAGCTCGCAGAAGCCCTAAAATAGGGCGTTCGCGAGCTTTTTTGATGTCTTGTGGTACTAATTTGGTACTAGAAATTCTTATAAAAGTTCAAAAATCATATGAAAATCACTGGTTTTCTACTTCTTTATTATTGGGTAAAGTCTCAGTGGTTGTGAGGTTTGAAAAAAGTGAATCACTATTTTGCGTGAGACCAGGTGATTTTCCATTCAAAATATTCTTCAGGAGTGATAGCTCCAGTCGCAAGTTCATTTTTCTTTTTATTCCATTCAATTAATAAATCATTTGGAAGACCAAAATCAAATGTTATAGCAACGGGTGGCTCGTATGAGTTAAAGTCATCTTCATCATAGAAAGCTTTGAGAGAGGTGCCTGATTCGTCTATTTTGGCTCTATCTTTCTTTGTTGCTGGTACGAGATTAAATAAATTAATCTTGCATGAGTCTTCAAGCCAAAAAAGAGTTTCGAGAATATCTTCGTCTGATCCGCTTCCGTAGTTATCAAGAGCCTTGTAATTACAATTTAGGATACGTGTCATTTCCATAGTCATATGTCTGAATGTTCGTATTCTTTTTATTCGCTTGCCTACTGTCATGTTTGTATACCTCCGTCTATAAAGCTGGGATTTGAGGCATTTAGAAAGCTGGTAACGGCTGCAGGTGTAAATTGGTCTATTCCAGATATGTATGAGGAATTCCAGATGCACTATAATAAGTGTCTGGAATTGAAGGAGATGCCATGGATGAAGAAGTATTGGCTAGATTGCTTGAAAAATAGGGATAATAATGTTGAAAGAAGTACTATAAGATAAAAGTAGGTAAAATAGGCTGGCAAGATTATGGGACAGCTGTTTGTGGTATTATTATAATTGAAAAAACTAAAAAAGCTTGTATTCTCCTTGAATCTATGATTAATACACAATATTTTGTAGTCAAATTAATAATAATATCAATATTTTGATTGCTATTGTTCAGATAAGTGAATATAATAATTGTATTATCTATGCGGAGGTTGGTTATGAATTATTATACTACTATTGAATTATCTGAAAAATGGGGGATATCTTCACGTAGAATAGCATTACTTTGTGAAAAAAATAGAATAGAGGGTGCGATAAAAAAGGGGAAGACTTGGCTGATCCCTGTTGACTCAAAAAAACCAGTTGATGCAAGAAAAAAACAGGTAAGTGCATAGGAGAATTTCAATGGGAACAACAAAGAAGAGAAGAAATATAGAGGTTTATGAAAACTATTGGAAATTTACTGCAGCTCATTTGGATATTAACGGAACAAAGTTTAATAACTGTTTGAATGTTATTGTTACTTTTATAGATAAGAATAAGTCTGAACTGGAGAACCATGCAAATGATACAGATAATTTTTCTGATTCTGATTTATATAAAAAGCTTCAGGAAAAGATAGTTATTATTTCTGGCTTTAAGGGTAATGATGCTACTCTATCGGCAAGGAAAGTAATAAATCAGTTTGTAAAGATAGGTTATATATATCCGCTACTGCTTGGATATCATCCATTAGTAAAGCAATTTATTCATGAAGATAACAAAGAAAAAAGAAAAATTATCTTCTCAAAAATTTTTTATGAATCATCTTCTTTAGCATCAGATGTAACATTAGATAACAGATATCTAAAACATGTTCATTTTTTACTTAGGACACTTGATGAGAATGGTTCGTTGAATAAAAAGGATATTATGGCATTGATGGTCACAGATATAACAAATTATAAAAGAGGATACTTAACTAGAAGTGATTTGGATAGTCAATATAAATATGCAGTAATAAATGAGTTTGATGATAGAAAGTATAATCAGATATCACACTTGATTGGATATCTAAAGAGATTTGTAGATCTGAAATATGATAAAAATGAAGAGAGATTTTGGTTTGCTGATGACCCTAGTATTGCAGACAGAGATTTTGATGAAGTCTTTAAAAGAGATGGAGTCAAACATCGTATATATAAGGAAGAATTAAAGGAAGAGTCATTTTCTATATATGGGGCGGCTGTTTGTTACTTAGATAAGAAACCATATAAATCATTGATTGCTTCGCATATTAAGCCATGTAATACATGTTTAAGAGAACATAAAGAGGATCAGGCTTATGATGTTAATAATGGATTACTATTAAGTCCTACGGTGGATTCATATTTTGATAAGCAAGACATTACTTTTTCCGACGATGGAGAGATGATATTTAGTAAAGTTGTAGAACCACCAGTCAGAGAAGAATTTGGTAAATATCGACTAGATGGTAAAATTTTAAATGAAGCAAGAAAAAGGTACTTGGCTTATCATAGAGCTTTGTTTGAGGCAAAACATGGAGGGGAAAAGTAATGGCATATAATTATATTGATTTGTTCTGTGGTGCTGGTGGTTTATCATTAGGGTTTGATCAGGCTGGATTTAATAATATATTTTCTGTTGAATTTAATCCTGAATTTGCAAAAACATATATACGAAATTTTCCAGATCATAAGCTCATTATTGATGATATAAAAAACATTTCAGATAAAGATATCTATAAATATGTAGGTGGTAGAGAGGTAGATGTAGTTATTGGTGGTCCGCCATGCCAAGGATTTTCTATTGCAGGAAATATTGGGCGTACATTTATTGATGACGAAAGAAACAAACTGTTCAAAGAGTTTGTTAGAGTGGTAACATGTGTCCAACCGAGAATGTTTGTTATGGAAAATGTAGCTGCTATGGCAACACATCTAAAAGGAAAAACAATAAAGTCTATAGTGGATTCATTTGAAAAGGCAGGTTTGGGTTATAAGGTAAAATGGGAAGTGCTGAACTCTGTTAATTATGGAGTTGCACAGGAAAGACGCAGGATAGTTATTGTTGGAGTTAGAAAAGATTTAGATTCAGAATATAATTATCCAGAAAAAGAGGAAAAGATTTATACAATAAAAGATGTTATAGGGGATCTTCCACCTTTAAAAAGCGGAGAGAGTAGTAATATTCCTAATCATGTTGCAATGAAGCATAGTGCACAAATGTTAGAAAAAATGAGTTATGTTAAAGATGGAGGAGATAGATTTGATATACCAGAAGATTTACGTCCAAAATCTGGAGATATAAGAAAATATATCAGATATGATAGTACAAAGCCTTCGGTATGTGTAACTGGAGATATGAGAAAAATATTTCATTATGAACAAAATAGAGCATTAACATCTCGTGAGCTTGCAAGAATACAGTCATTTCCTGATGATTTTGTTTTTGAAGGTGCATCTATACAAGTTCAACAACAGATTGGAAATGCGGTTCCGCCTAAATTGGCAAATAAAATAGCAGATAAAGTAAGGGAGACATTAGATAATGCCAAAATATCCGAAAGTGAATTATATAGGAAACAAAGAGAAGTTAGTTAACTGGATAATTGATGAATTTCCTATTAAGACAGGTAAAGTTCTTGATATATTTGCTGGCGGATGCTCAGTATCTTATGCTTTGAAATGCTATAATTTTGAAGTTATATCAAATGATGTTTTGTATGCAGATTATGTAATTGCTAAAGCATTAGTAGAAAATGATAGTCATACTCTTGATCCGAGTGTATTTGATATGGTTGCTGATGCTGACAGAGTTAAAGAACTAATTAATAAATATGGATTTTTGAAGAATTGTCTATATTATGATTATGAAATCGAAGAGCTGGCTCGTCTTGTTACAGTAAGTGAAACTCTCCCAGAACAAGAAAGATATGTTTTTTTGGCTCTATTGAGAAGAGCAATGATAAGAAAACTACCCTATTCTAGAATGAACGTTCCATGGAATCAGATTCAAAAATTAAGAGATGAGGATTATAGTTATAGTAAATACAAAAGAAAGAGGGCATATCATAACCAAACTTTTGAAACTCACATGAGAAAAAACATTGGTGCGTACAATGATGCAATCTTTGCGGCGAAACCGTGTGTAGTAAAAAATCTAGATGCGATTGATATGGCAAAAAGTATTGATAAGGTTGATGTAGTATACATGGATCCACCATATCCATCGACTATGAATAATTATGACTCGTTTTATGGCATGTTTGATCAGATGTTTGATATGAATAAAGAACATATGGACTTTACACAAAAATCTAATTTTATAGATAATATGAGACGTCTAATATCAGAATTAAAAGGAAAGACAAGATATATTGTGTTAAGCCAAAATACAAGAGTAAAACCTGAGCCAGATATAATAAAGTTTATGTTGTCAGAGTTTGGAGAGGTTACAATTAAAGAGAAAAAGCATAATTATCAAGTTACAGGAAAGGATAATAAGAACTCGAGTAAAGAATTGTTGTTTATTGTTGATATGGAGGAATAGAGTATGGGGAAATCTGAGAGTAAGCAGCAGTATGATGATTATTGGAAACTAACGGTTGAGTATTCTGATATTCATGGAGATTTATTTAATAATATTTTGAAGTACATAATTAGATTTATTGATAAGTTTAAATTGAATCTGAATGAATGTACACCGGAATTGAATAAACAACTACAAGAAGAAATATTTAAAATAAATCCTAAAAAAGATATGGGTTCTGTTAGGAAATCTATTAATCAATTTATAAAACTTGGATTTGTAAAGCCGGGTTATAGAGGATATCATCCAGTTACAAAAAAATTTTTAAGATGTACAGATTCTACTGAAAAAGAATTATTGTTTACACAAATCTTTTATGAGGCTGCCAGTTTTAATTCTTCTTACAGTGTAGATGATACAGATGTCAAGCAAGTGAATTTTTTATTAAAGACACTAGCTTATAAAGGATATTTATACAGAGAAGATATAATGGGTTTAATGGTAACAGATATTCGTAACTATAAAAGAGGTTATCTGCTGCCAGAAGAATTGGTACGTCAAAGTAGATGGGCAAAATCAATAGGTTTTGATGAGAAGAAATATAATCAGATTGATTATTTAATTGGTTTTCTAAAATATATGCCTGATCTTGTTTATGGAGAAAGTGGGTTAAGATTTGTTGATAGTGTTTCCGTAGTATCAGGCAATGATGTTATAACGCCAACTAGAGATCCTATTATGATGAGGATTTTTAGAAAGAAACTGATGGATGAATCTAATAGTATATATGATAATGTATTATGTTATGCAAGTAAACTTCCATGGAAAGCCTTAGTTGCATCACATATAAAACCTTTATCACAATGTTTGATGGAGGGAAATACTGTTGAAGCATATGACAAAAATAATGGACTTCTTTTGTGTGGAAATATTGACGCATATTTTGATAAGTTTGATATTTCCTTTGATGAAAAGGGGAAGATTATGATTCCAGACGAAATGGATAAAGGTATTAAAGAGATTATTAAAGACTGTTGTATAGATAAATCTTTATTAACGAACGAGAGGCTTTTGTTGTTAGACTATCACAGAACTATTTATAATAGAAAACACAATAAATGACATGTGTATAGTGTTTAATAGAGGGGTATTAGCTATAGTAATGAAGGGATAAGGGCATGAAGAAAGGAGATACAAGTAAATGGAGACATATTGAGAGCTGTGAAAATTTGCTTTTTTTTTCACAACTTGTAAATGAGTTGTTATTTGATTATTCGATTCCCTCGAATAGGGTATCCACGCTGAATAGCCATTATTTGGTGGAAGATGCAATTAATGCAATTGGAACAATTGAGAAAAATGGTGTGCCAGAAGGTACTTTAAAACCAATTGTAGAAGAACTGTACAATGAATTGGATAAAGAGGTTATCTTTCCTAATAAAGAACCTTTGAATTATTTTATTAAAATGCAAGGTGGAAGTTTACAAATAGTGAAACCAAAGGATTTGAATTATCATGAAGAAGTGAAGTGCGTAAAAGCGATTGATAATGAGTTTTTTAGTAATAATAGTTATTACGAAACTCTAAAAAGAGAAATAATCAAAAGGACTAAGTCTAATGATTTGGGAGAACAGCAAGAACTATTTAGGTTAACGAAAACAATTTTAACAGAGCTGATGAATAGTGGTTATTCATTGAAGTACATTTATATGATAATGGAGAAACTGTTATGGAAGCCAGAGCATTATATTGAGTCGTCAGATATAATTGAGGATTTTTTTGATGCTTTTGATTTTATGGAAAAAGAGTTCACAATAGCTTTTAAGGTAAACTGGAGAAAAATGAACTCATTTATTACACAGGTAGAAGGATGGGATTTTTCTGATGATTTATCAGAAGATGTTATTCAGAAAGTAGATAAGAGATTTGCAGCAAAAAGACCAGATGAAAAATTTTTAGTGTTTAAAAGTAATGGTTTAGATCCTTACAGTGCAGCGGAGAGGTCAATATCATTAATTGAAAGCAATACATCTGTATTTAGATTGTATAATCATGGCTATCGTTATGATATAAGAAATGTGGATTATAGGGTTTACGATAATGAGAAAACATATAAAAAGGGGAAGAGTATTAAAGCTGTAGAGCATACCAGAATGCTTAACGAAGAACAAATAAAAGAAGGTACTAGCTTCGCAGTAGAGTCAATAAATGGATTGTTTCTTTCTGGTCATTATACGGACTATAGATCTTTATTAAATGCGGTAAAATATCATGCACATTCTTTGGATAGTCGAGCTGAAGAAAATCAACTTTTAGATTTATGGGCTATTTTTGAGTCAGTATTGGATATAAGTAATAAACATTCATCAGAAAGAATAAATCAAGTATGCGATTACTTGGTTCCTATATTAAAACATAAATATATTTATTCGTTGTTTAATCAGTTGGCAGAGGATATACGAAGTTATGATAGTGAGTGGTTTGATAATTATGTAAGCAATAAACAAAATAAAATACAAAGTATTGCAGAATTTGTTTTACTCGAAGAGTATGAGAATGAAAGAAAAGATTTTTATAAAAAATGTAATGACTTTCCATTACTAAAAGAACGTATACAATACTATAATAAAACATTAAAAATAAAACAGGATGTTTATGAATACGTTGAAAAACATGCAATACGTGTACGATGGCAGGTTATGAGAATATATAGAAATAGGAATTTAATTATTCATAATGCGAAAAACATGCCATATTTAAAATTGCTGATAGAGAATCTTCATTCGTATGTAGACGATTTTATAGAGTATGTTATATATGCGTCAGCACAAAAAAAAGATATTTCAAGTATGTGCCAAGAACTATTTGTGAAAGAATGTAAATGGCATGCTTCATTTAGAAGAGGAAGGGATATACTTACTAAAGAAGATATTGAATGTATGTTGACTATGTAGAGACTATCTATTAAGTTTTAATTATATATAGAGATGAATCTCATTATCGCAGAATAGAGGCTTAAAGTTCCAGAAAAACGCTTATTAAGAATACATCACAACGATTCGGACTCTCATCAATAAAGATTTATTCTCTGGGGTATTTAAAGAAAATCTGAAATATGGAATAGAAGAAAAAAGAAAAGCCAATCAAATATGTTTAGAGAATAAACTGGATAGACAGGAAATACTTTTGAATTCTACGAACTCCTCTATTGGGAAAAATGATGAGTTAGTATATAGAAATTTAAGGAGATTATTGTATCTATGATATGAAAGAGGGGGATGTATGGGAGTAAAAAAAATAGCATATATTAATCCTAAAATGCTTGTATGGGCGAGAACAATTACCCCGTTTGAGACCCTTGATGATGTTTCAGAACGTATAAAAACTATTTCTGTTGAGAAATTATTTAACTATGAAAATGGCATTGAATATCCATCTATTTCGGAGGCTAAATCATTAGCTAAATTATATAAAGTACCATTAGCTTGTTTTTTCTTAACTGAAGCGCCTGAAAGAAAAATAAAAAAGTATGTGGATAGAAGGACTCTTAAAGGGACAGTTTATGGAAAAGAATCATATAATTTGTGGTCAGAAATAGAAAGAATACTTTCAAATAGGGAAAAAATAATTGAATATGGGGATGAGATTTTGTTTTCAGAGATACCATATTTACCAGAGGGATTGAGTGATATTGATACTGCTGAGTTTATTAGATCATTTTTGGAAATCAAAACTCCGTTTAAAAGTAAGTATCAGTACGGAAATAATTCTTTTTCTTTTTTCCGCAGGAACATTGAAGATAAAGGGATAATTGTTGCACAGTTATCTGGAGTTTCTTTAGCTGAAATGAGGGGATTATCTATATGTGAAGAATCAATTCCCATCATAGCGATAAATAATAAAGATTATGATAGAGCAAAAACATTTACATTGATTCATGAAATGATTCATATTTTTCGCAGGACATCATCTTTGTGTTTAGTAGATTTTGATGAGAGAAATGATGATGAAGAAAGATATTGTGATTTTATTGCAGCTAATGTATTAATGCCTTCGAATGTATTTATAGAAATAGCTAGAGATGCATTAAAAAAATATAATAATTGGACATATTTAAGTTTGTCATTTGTTGGAGATAAGTTTGCGGTAAGTGTTTTTTCTGTTATTCGTCGTTTATATGAACTTAAAATGATAAATATATCAGAATACATGAAGTTATATGATGAAGTAAAAGCTGATTTTGAGAAAATTCAGAAAGATATAGATGCAAAAAATAATGAGAAAGAATTTCGAGTGAAGTATTGTTATAGATATTTAAACTTAGAAGGATATCTTTTTCCTAGGACGATACTCTCAGCGTATCATGAGGGACATATTACATTTGGAGAGGTTTGTTCTCTAATGAAGATTAATAGTAAGCATTACAATAATATTGAAAAGGCGGTGATGTATTAATGAATAAAGATATATATGTCATTGATTCATGTGCCTTGATTAATGCTTCAAAAAATTACAATATGAAAAAGCAGATTTTTTCAAACATATGGATGTTATTATCTGATCTAGCTAAGTCTGGAAAGTTAATATCTAGTCAGGAAGTAAAAGAAGAATTATTGGATGATGATTTAATAAATTGGTCTAAAGAAAATAAGAGTATTTTTATTCCGTTAACAGAAGAAATACAACGTAAAGCTACCGAAATACTGAAAGATTATCCTAACATGATTAAGATTTCAACAAAAGGTAGCTCGAATGCAGATCCTTTTTTGATCGCTACAGCGATGATATATGGTGGGGTAGTTGTATCTGATGAGGGTGGAAAACAATTTGGAATTCCATATGTATGTAAAGAACTAGGGGTAAAGTGTATTAATTTTATAGATTTGTTGGATATATTTTTTGAGTAATTCTATTATATACTTCCAAACCACTCGGACTCTCATAAATAAAGATTTAGCCCTTGTGGTACTGGAATGGTACTAAAAGATATGAAATAATTATGGAATAGAAGATAATAAAAAGAAAAACTAAACAAATGTGTTTAGAAAACGGACTGGATAGACAGACAACAATTTTGAATTCTGCGAACTCCTGTAGTACCGAGAGGTTTACCTGTGTATGATGAGACCTAAATTACATTTTACTCCACCAAAGGGCTGGATGAATGATCCTAATGGATTAGTTTTTTATAAAGGAAAATATCATTTGTTTTATCAATATAATCCATTTTCATGTGAATGGGATTCAATGCACTGGGGACATGCTGTTTCTGATGATCTGGTTCATTGGGAACATCTCCCTATAGCTTTAGCTCCGGATGAAAATGGTGACATTTTTTCTGGAAGCTGTATTGTTGATAAGAGAAATGTGAGCGGTTTTGGTTCCGAGGAGGGGCCTGCTTTGCTTGTCTTTTATACCTCCCATCATCCTGTGACAAAGAGAGAAGAGCAGTGTGTTGCGGTAAGTAATGATGGTATTCATTTTACGAAGTATGAAATGAATCCAATAATTCCTGGAAAGGAAAATACACCTGCACGGGATCCTTTTGTTTTTGAGAATAAGGTTATTGGTGGCTATTCACTTTGTATTACAACGGAAGATGAGATTCGGTTTTTTCATTCGTTAGATTTGTTACACTGGGAAGAATCAGGACGGTTCAACTTGCCTTCAGGAGTATTTCGCGGTATGATTGAATGCCCGGTGGTTTTTAATTCTAATGGTAAATACATACTGATGATGAGTATGGATATACCAGAGACTGAATTCGAGAAGTTTCCGCCGGGAGTAGAACCACATAACAGACTAATGCAATATCTGGTTGGTGAATTTGATGGAAAGACCTTTATCGCATCAGAGACTAATTCACTTCCGCTTCTTGTTGATGAAGGATGCGATTTTTATGCTGGAACTATTTTTAACAATATTGATGAAACAATACTCATGGCGTGGCTTGGTAATTCTGAAAAAGTGATGAGTATACCAACAGAAAAAGAAGGATTTAGAGGGGTTCAGAGTTTTCCTAGAAAGCTGGCACTAGTCAGGACGGAAGCTGGATACAGATTGAAACATGAATTTTATCCTGATTTAAGTACAGGCTATTCTGATGGAAAAAAGCTAGAAGATAGCTTTGTTCTGGAAACAATATCTAAAGAGGGATTTAAGTCTGTTACGAATTGTATTAGAATAGATGAATAAACTAAGGAGCGAAAAATAATGAAAACAAAAGTGTTTATAGACGGAAGCGAAGGAACAACAGGACTTCGAATCCATGAGAGATTTTCTAAGAGGGATGATATAGAAATCCTTACTATTGATCCTGAGCTTAGAAAGGATCCGGAGGAGCGAAAGAAACTAATAAACTCTTCTGATATTACATTCCTGTGTCTTCCAGATGCGGCAGCAATAGAATCTGCTTCATTGGTTGAGAATGAAGATGTTGTTATCATAGATGCATCTACTGCTCATAGAACACTTCCTGACTGGGCTTATGGTTTTCCTGAATTATCAAAGGAACATAGAGAAAAAATAAAGAATGGAAAAAGAATCGCCGTTCCTGGATGCTACGCCAGTGGCTTTATCGGACTTGGTTATCCACTTGTAAAAGGTGGCATTCTTCCTTCTGATTATCCTGTTTCTATTTTTGCAGTTTCGGGTTATAGCGGAGGCGGAAAGAAGCTTATAAATAGCTATGAGGAAGAAGGCCGTGATGCAAAGTTTGATTCTGCACGTATGTATGCGTGGGGCCAGGCTCATAAGCATTTAAAAGAGATGAAGATTATAACAGGTATTACAAGAGAACCTCTTTTCTGCCCAATGACTACAAACTATAACAGCGGAATGATTGTTCAGCTTCCTTTATATACAGAGTTGCTCAGTAATAAGAAAACTCCTGAAGAGATTAGAGATTATCTTGCTGATTATTATGAGGGAGAAAAGTTTATAAAGGTAATGCCATTTGGAGCAGAGGCTGAGGAAGGTGGAGTGCTTTATTCCGATGCCTGCGCTGGTTGGGATGGTATGGAGATTTTCGTAACAGGAAATGAGGAGCGAATTGTTGTAGCCAGTCGTTTTGATAATCTTGGTAAGGGCGCTTCTGGAGCAGCAATGCAGTGTATGAATATTGTTCTTGGCTGTGATGAGGCCAAGGGACTTAATCTGTAGAAATAATATTGAAAATGAGAAAGGACAGTTCGTTTTGAACTGTCCTTATTTTTATTCAAGGTTTTTGTAGTAGAATATTGCCAGGTTTGTTCTATCTCTTAATTCCAGTTTTGATAGGATGTTACTTATGTAATTTCTGACTGTTCCTTCTGATAAGAAAAGTTTATCGGCAATCTCTTTATTAGAAAGTCCTTCAGCAACGCATTTCACTATTTCGGCCTCCTGATCAGTAAGATCAAAAGTAGTATATTTAAATGTTTCATTCGGAATATTGTTGGTGAGGATGTTAGGTAGTTTTTCGGTTATCTCATTTCCGAAAACTGACTGTCCACTATTAACCGCTTTAAGGGATGGGATGATAGAATCAAAATCCTGTTTGATAATATATCCCTTTGCACCAATCGAAAGGGCTTTGACTATATATTCATCATCATTAAAGGTCGTGAGATAAAGAAGCTTTGCATCCTTATGTTTTTCGAGAATTGTCTCCCCAGCTTCCAGCCCACTCATCCCTTCCATACGTATATCTGTTAGGAGTACATCTGGCTTAAATTCTTCATATAATTCTATGGCTTCCTGTCCTGAAGATCCTGTTGCCAGAACCTCAATTCCTGGATCGGATTCGACTATTGTTTTAAGAGATGCGGCTACAAGTTTATCATCATCAATTATTACTACCTTCATTTTATTCTCGCTTTCTTATTTAGGAATAGTTACAAATATTCTGAAACCATTATCAGTTGATATGGTAAGTTTTCCGTTTACAGATTCAACTCTGCTACGAATGTTTTCAAGGCCCATTCCGACCTCGTGTTCAGGACTCGAATTAGAGGAACTATTACCCTTTGAATCCTGTTTCTCCTTTGAACTATCATAATCATGAATCACAAGCTGATACATAGAAGGATGCTCATTCAGAGAAATAGTAACATCTTTATTCTTACTGTGCTTATTAATATTGGAAATGCCCTCTTTAGTAATTCCAATAACGGCATATTTAATTGGCCGAGCCATATCATCTCCAATATCTATATCCATATTTAGATTATGATTAGGCTTCAGAAGTTCTGCCATCTGACCTATATTTGCTTTTACATCTATGGAATCATCATGAAGGTCATGTACACTGGATCTTATATTATTCATGGCACTGTCAAGAGTTTGTCTGACTTCTTCAAGCTGTCCGTGTACAGGTTCTTCCTTGTGAATGGCAAGTAGTGCACCCATTTGAAGAATGGCACGTGATAAGGTATGCCCCACATTATCATGAATTTCTCTGGCGATTCGGTTACGTTCAGAGAGCTGCGCGTTATAGATTTCGGTATCTCTTGCATTTATCAGTTCCATGTTCTGAAGGCGTAGCTTGTTATTCTTTTCGACGCTGTCATCTCTGACTCTTTTATAATCCTTCGAGAGAATACTAAGCTTCTCTGACTTTATACTTAGAACTATTGCAAGCACAAAAATAAGTATTATAAAAAAGGTTTTGTAAGGACCATACTCAAGAAATGAATTAATGAGGGCTATAACAGATAGAACTCCTGCTATGTAGTTCCTGCTTCTCGTACTGTCATAACTCACAAGAGGAAGTAGTGATACAGCTGGTGCAAAGAAAATAGCAATTCCTGCCACAATTATCTCAAGGAAAAAAGCGCACCATTCACCACCTGACTCCGGTTTCATCGTGTAGTCCGATTTATCTTCGCGAATCAGATAATAATTAAGTGCGCTGAAAATAATTGCCGCATATATACATATCATAAATGCATTCCCACCGAACATGGAGTTCATAGCATAAAGTGATATGGCAAGTATTATTATTTTATCAATTATCCTGTTCATGCCAACAGTATATCAGTTTTCCTTTTTGCCGACAATGTTTACAGTGGATTAAGGCAAGTGCTAAGCACTCGCCTTGTTGCCGTAGTATCTTGTAACCGCAAGTCCGACAGTAAGGCAAACTAGTCCGAAAAGCAGCTGCAGGCCATAGCATCCAAAGAGGTCGGTAAGTCCTGCTCCGTCGTACCATATTTTCTTGCATGCAATACTGTACCAATAGTTCGGAATGAATCTTCCTACTTTGGCAACGCCTTCACCAAGAATATCCAGATCTACAAATGTTCCGCCGAGGAATGCAAATGATAGACCAATTATTACTGTAAGGAAGGATGCTGCATTTGTTGTACCCTTTGAAATAAGGATAGGGAAGCTGGTAAGCATTGATAGTAGGAGAGTGGCTGTAATAGTATAAATAAATGTATTAAGTACAGATAGCCACCAGGCATTTGTAAAAGCAAAATCTCCGCCATTCTTAAGTGTGATCACAATTATGAATATTGTAGCTACTGCAAATGCTACTGTTGCTGCTCCCAGAATAAGAGATATATTTCTGGTAGTAAGTTTTATTGAAGAAACGGCTGTTCTGTTCTTCTTTTCTTTTTCGTTAAATGCAATTATTACAGGTATTACTCCGGAAAAGATAATCGATAGAATACCGTATGGAAGTACAAGGAAAGATGTGTACTTCACTGCATTATCATCTGTTTCTTCCTCCTGGAATGTCGTGAATTCAGATATATCCAGCGCTTCGTCAGCTCTCTTAGAGGCATCGGTTAGGTTTTCGCCAGAAGCCATATAGTCAGTTACGGCATTAAGATATTGGTTTATCTGCATGTTGATAAAGATTCCTCTTGGCATACCATCATCATAGGTTGCCTGAAGTAAGTCTTCAAAATCATCTTCATTTACTGTCTTGCCGTTTTTCTTTGATTCAACAACAGAATCTATTGTCTCGCCAAAGCCCTTTGGGATTACAATGTATTCGCTTATATTTTCGTAAAAGAGCATATCTTTTATTTGATCATCGGTATATTCGCCCTCGTCAAGGCTATGCTTCTTTCCAAGGTAGCTCACAAACTCTTTGGATATTTCAGAATTATCCTCATCTACAACGAGAAGTGAGTACTTCTTCTGGACTATATCATTTGATCCGGAGCTGCTTTCGGAAGCAAATATCCAGATCATGAATATCATGATGGCGCTGTACATGATCAGGCTCATTTTATATTTTCTAAGTACTTTGAAAAAGGTCTTATAAACTTGCATATTGCCTCCTATAAGCTCTTGTAACTATTCTTTCTGGATAGAAATAGTCCAATGATTATCATCACAAAACTGAGTCCAAATATATACCCCAGAGTTCTATAGTATCTTGGCCCAGGTCCAAACATGTTTAATGCATAGAATGCATCTGTTATTACTGCAGAAGGATTGATTCGGTTGAAAAGTGGAAATGATTTCTCAATCCAGATCTTTATATCTCCCAGCATTAGACCTGCCAGGAAGCCTCCTCCGAGAAGTATAGTCATAAGCAGAGCTTCCTTTTTGTCAAGGGCAAACTTACCAATATGTGAAACTAAATATCCCAGAGATATTCCGACCAGATTCGATACTACAGAGGTGAAGTAAACCAGGGCTATGTCTCCGCCGTACTTTACCCCTAAAACAAATATGTAATACGAAAGCGCAATTACAGTTATAACACTTTGAATTATCATTATGGCTGCTAGCTGCGCAAGTTCGAGAAGCATTTTGTTAATTGGTGAACCATCCAGTCGCATACCTGTCGTAGATTGATTAGCCTGGTTACTTACGACTGAATAAAGTGTTCCGATTGAACTCATCATAACAAGCATCGCTATTAGATTATAGAAGTAGGTTACAAATGGGTCTCTGTTTTCTCCGCCCATGCTTTTTTCTTCCACAAAGTCCATACTTGCTATGGATTCATCCATAACTTCGTCAGATCTCTCTAAATCGTCAGGATTCTCATTTATAGTATTTATGGCTTTATCAACCTGAACTCTATATTCTGAAATAATACTTGAAAGGATGCTGTGTTTAACGCCCATCCCGTTTACTTCCAGATAGATATCTTTCATTCCGGATATAGTAATGATTCCGGCTATATCACCATCTTCAAGAAGCTTCTCAGCTTCCTCGTGGCTTGAAACCTTCACTTCTTCAATCATTTTTGTGCCGTCTTCATATTCAAGGTTTTGCAGTGTCTCAGCAAAAGGAAGGTCATCAACGGAAATGTTATCTATTACAGACTTATCCTCGGTCATATAATCATATGGGAATAAACTAAGATCATATCCCTTCATATCATCGAAGCTTTCTACGGATTCCAGCTCATCCAAAGCGTCTTCGCTAATCGGTGATTCTTTTTCGAAGTCTTCACCCATAGCCTCAGCTGTGGCTTTTTCTGTCGCATATTCTTCCAGGTCACCACGCATTTTATCTTTATCAAGATAAGAAAATGCCTGCATAACCTTATATTCATCGATTGCATTTTGCTCAGCTTCAATTACAACTGGAATAGGCTCGCTCTTATTATCCTTATAGATAGATGAGAATGCGAAGTAGAATAGGGTTCCCAAAATAATAGGGAAAGCCAAAGTCCAGAAGACATATATCTTTGATCTGAGCGAAAGCTTAAGTTGTGTGATTATAACTCTTACAAACATTTCTTACTCCTTATCTCTAAGTTCTTTACCTGTAATTTCGAGGAATACATCATTAAGTGTTGGCAGCTCTGAATAGATTCTTTCGTACTTGATCTCATTTTCTGATAAGTATTCGATAACATGTGTGATATTATGCTTTCCGCCGCTGCATTTGATTGTAAGCTTGTCGCTCATGTACTTAACGTCATATACATGATTGATTTTCTTGATAGCTTCGATGTGGTCATCAGAAAGCTTTTTGATATCTACGATTACATTTTCTGTATTCTTGATCCTGCCTTTAAGCTCCTCGCTTGTGCCTGATGCAACTTCTTTACCTTTATCCATGATGAGGATTCGTGAACAAATCTGCTCGATCTCTTCCATGTAGTGTGAGGTGTAGATGATTGTTGCGCCAGCTTTGTTCAGCTCCACAACTCCTTCGAGAATCTTATTTCTGGATTGTGGGTCGACCGCAACTGTTGGCTCATCAAGTATTATGAGGTCAGGCTTATGAGCTATACCGCAGGCGATGTTAAGTCGTCTTAGAAGACCGCCAGAAAGCTTTTTAGGATAGAACTTTCGGAAGTCATTTAGGTCAACAAATTCAATGGCCTCCTCAACATACTGCTTTCTGGTTTTCTTATCCTTTATATAAAGACCACAGAAGTAATCTATGTTTTCGTAAACTGTAAGCTCGTCGAAAACTGCTACGTTCTGGCAAACTATTCCGATTCTCTTCTTTAGGTCGCGTCTCTTAGGAGTCATTTTTTCTCCGAAGAGTTCAACCTCACCTTTATCATATTCCAGGAGGGATAGGAGACAGTTGATGGTGGTAGTCTTACCTGAACCATTAGGCCCCAGAAGACCGAATACTTCACCTTCCTTAATCTCCAGACTGAAATTATCCAGAGCTATCAGCTCCTTATATCGCTTTACCAGATTGCTAATCTTTACAACTGTATTACCCATTTTTTCTCCTTTCGAAATTCGGTGTTATAAGTCAATGGGACCTGACCCCACTGACTTATTTTATGTATATGATAGCAGAATGGGGGAATTGTGGTAGTGAGGTGTGTCACAATGTGAATGTGACAAATGTCATTTTCTAGTGGAAGAGTAAAAAAAATACCAGGCCGCTATTACACGACCTGGCACCTACGTAGGTTCCACTATTTATATAAAAGAGGAGTTTAACCTCCTGTGTCTTATCTGAAGGAAACTTCTACGTCTCCTGCGTCAGTATTAATTTTAAGAGTTTTATCTGTATTAGATTTTGAAGAGTAGTGGCTCTTTACATCATTATCATTTATCTCAACATCACCTGCTGAAACATTGATATCTATATTATAATCTGCTTCTTCTCCGGCAATATCGAGATCGATATCACCATAGTCTGCCTCTATATCGAAGTTGTCCCCCTTGATATTCTTTAGTTTCATATCTCCAGCTGAAAGTTCAGCTTTGACATTTTTAATCTCAGAATCAAGAATATTAACATCGCCCGCATCCATATCTATCTTTGCTGTATCGACTGTAAGTCCTGTTGCTTTAATATCGCCGGCATTTGATTCGAGCTGGAAATCTTCTGTTGTGATATCTTTGAGATCTATATCGCCTGCATCTACATTCATTTTGATTGAAGTAGTTGTGAGGTTTTTGAAATCAAAATCACCTGCATTTGATGTGAGGTTCAGTGTTTCGATAGTATAACCATCAAGCTTAATATCACCAGAATTTGTAACGATAGATACATCTGAAAACTTTGTTCCTGCAGGAACTGTTATTTCGATTTTAGGTGAATTTTCAGTGTTAGTTCCAAAGAATGTGAAAACAGGTATTTTTTCGTTTTTGGTTACGATTTTAAGTGTATCATTTTCAACACCAATTGTTGGCTCGCTTTTTTCGTAAAGAGCGTATTTAACTTTATAGCTATCACCTTCAATAATGGTAATGTCTGCTGCGCTAGCGTTGATATCGATATTTGAAAAAGCACTAACTTCCTGTTCGCCTGTATTCAGCTTGTAATCCTTTGCGGTTGAGACTTCATGGTTCTTATAATCAACATTAAATCCAATTGATCCACCTGCATTAAGACCGACAAAGAAAAGTATCAGGCCAAGTATAAATAAAACTACGCATCCTATTAATGTTATTGCTAGTCCTTTTTTCATTATACTTCACCTCCCTGCTGATATGGTGCTTCCTTCTTATTAGAAGACTTTTGACTTTTGCTGATATTTCTTACCAGCTTTATAATACCCTTCACTATTACTTCGCCGAGCTTATAGAATGCGATGCAAAGCAGAATACCAATTGCAATTCCCATAAGAGCGAAACCTGCAATCACCATACCCTGAGCTGGGGTAGTAGCCCAAAAGATGGCCGGAATTGCAACTAATCCTGCAAATGCTACTGCGGCAGATGCAATCACAAGTGAAAATACTACTGCAAAGATTGTTACTAATATTGTGAAGATCAGTGCCACAGCCACGATAGCAAGTGGAAGAGCGACAGGTGCTGCGAATATTCCAAGTATTACAAGCCAAACTGCCTTTGTGCTATTCTTAACTCCGCCCTCTGTTTTAACTTTTTCAAACTGCTTCTCTGTGCAGTCATCAAGAATAGTCTTAGCAACTTCATCAACTGTACCTACAAGAGGAGTTACATCTTCTGCATCATCTATTCCAGCGTCAAGGAAGTACTCATTATAGTAGTTTATAGCATCATCATAATCTTCTCTAGGAAGTCTTCTTAGCTTTCTAGATAATTCACTGAGGAATGCATTTTTATTCACTATCCTGTACCTCCTTTTCTTTATTAGTCGTATCTAGTAATTTATCAACGTCTTCTTTGTATTTAATCCATTCAACCTGGTAGAAGCTTAGCTTGTTTTTGCCTTCTTCTGTAATTGCATAATATCTTCTGTTTCTTCCTTGGAATGGTTTGTCATAAGTTGTTAAACAATTATCTTTTGTTAATCGTCTAAGCACCGGGTAGAGTGTTGATTCGGAAATATCTACCAGTTGTCTTACTTTCTGTGTCAAAGTGTATCCGTAGGAATCTTCCTGAGCTACGATACCTAGTACACATGCATCCAGCAACGGTGCAACTAATTGATACGTCATATGCGTCTCCTTTCGCTATATTATTTTGATGACAGTATTTTTTGACAAATAATATTGTTTTGTTTTTAATACTATATGATGTATAATATTATACCCTTGTGCAGTTGTCAATAACTTTTTTAAAAAAATTTCCAAAATCATTTGGATTTGCTATAATACCTACGGTTATGAGAAAAACAATCTATTTTTATTAGTACTTCTTTAGATTGAAAACTATGGATAGAGGTTTACTCTTGATGGATGAGAAGAACAGTTTAAAAACAACGAAGACATCTAAAGGAAGAAATTCCAGCATAGAGCTTCTTCGCATAATACTGATGATGCAGATAATATTTCTGCATGTATCTGATTATGGGGACTATGCATCAAATGCTATTTGGATAGAAGGTAGAACGGAGCTGGCATTTTGGTTCATCTGGCTTTTGTGCCGTTGCCCTGTTTATCTATTTATAGTAATAACTGGATACTTCATGTCGGGTTCAACTAAAGACTTCAACGGCAAGAGATTTCTCAAATGCTATCTGCCAATGCTGTTTTATTCTATTTCAATCCCTGTTTTGTACGGTGCCGCGAGACCGGGCTCACTGACGAACATTGATTATATAAGAGGATTCTTCCCAGTCCTTTCGAGGACATGGTACTTCATGACCCTTTATGTTCTGATACTTGTTCTGTCGCCTTATCTTAACAGGATGGTGAAAGGACTTAGCAAGAAAGAGTTCCTTATATTAATAGGAATATGCTTCTTTGTATTTTCTATCTGGCAGCCATTCAGTCAGCTGGAGCCATTTAAACAGGTGGTGGGAATAAGCAAGATAATCTCCACACAGAAGGGTAAGAGTCTTTATGATTTCATTTACATGTACCTGCTTGGTGCATTTATGAGAAAGTACCATTTCTTAAATGACAGTAAGAATAAGAATCTAAGACTCAATAATCCGATACTTTATTTAGGATTGTTTTTGGCATTAGGCATTATTGATGTTATACTTGTATATAATTATCCCGATAATAACATTGTGAAGACAATTGGATACAATGATAACCCGCTGGTCGTGCTTCAGTGCATCACGCTTTTCAGGTTCTTTGAAAAGCTGGACCTCAGTAAATTTAATAAGCTGGGAACAGTGATCAATTATATCAGTGCGGGAAATCTTGGAATCTATATGATTCACGAGCATCCACTTATTCGTAGTCTTATCTGGAATGAACTGGTAGATATGGATAATCTGGAGTTTTATGCGAAGGGACATTATTTTTTCAAAATATTTTTAATTATAATCATTATTTACGCTGCTTGCTGGACACTTGACTGGATAAGAAGAATGATTTGGAAAGGAATTGTAATTGTATATCGTAAATCAGCTAATATCAAATAAAATACTTATTTCAGGTCTTGTGGGATGGGCAACTGCACAGATTCTGAAAACCATCATTTTTCTTATTGTTAATAAGAAGCTAAATTTGGAGAGACTCTTCGGTGACGGAGGAATGCCAAGCGGACATTCGGCAACTGTTTCTGCGGTGGCTCTTTCTGTTGGATTGGAATGCGGCTTTAACAGTGCGCTCTTCGCAGTTGCTACTATTATAGCTATCGTTGTAATGCACGACGCAATGGGCGTTAGACTTGAAACTGGTAAACAGGCTAAGTATATAAATGAAATGACAGAGCTTATTGAAAAGCTTAGCGGAACAGAACTTTCTAACGAGGAGAAGCTTAAGGAATTCGTTGGTCACACTCCGTTCCAGGTAGTTATGGGTGGAATCCTTGGTATTGTGGTGGCGATTTTGCTTCATTTGTAAAATGCTATACTAAACGAAGTTTAGCTTTTGCGGGAGGATGCGTCTCGATATGAAAATAGGAAATAAAGAATTTGATATGACAAATAATCATGTCTACGTTATGGGAATCCTGAATGTTACTCCGGATTCCTTTTCGGATGGTGGAAAATACAGTGACCCGGATAAAGCGCTGAGACATGCTCAGCAGATGATAGAAGAAGGAGCGGATATCATAGATATCGGTGGGGAGAGCACCCGTCCTTACTTTATTCCGGTTTCAATTCAGGAAGAGATTGCCAGAGTTACCGCAGTCGTTGAGATGGTCAAAGAAAGATTTGATGTGCCTGTATCTGTGGATACATATAAACCTGAAGTTATGGCTGCCTGTCTTGAGGCAGGTGCTGATCTGGCAAATGACATCTGGGGACTGAGACATGAGGTATTTAATGATAAAACAAATACTGAGGGCAGAACCTCCAAGATGGCAGAGGTTGTGGCCAGGTTCGATGTTCCTGTAGTTATCATGCATAACGATAGTTTGGGAAGAAGTGCAGAAGATAGAGATGAAGAGCTGATCAGAAGCTATGCTGAATCAACAGGTGTTAGTTTTGAAAGAGCTAAGGAACAGGCACAGGAAGATAATATAATAATGAGAGTTTTCAGCGGACTTCAGGATAGTGTTTCAATTGCAAAGGAGCACGGAATAGCTGAAGATAAGCTGATTCTGGATCCAGGAATTGGATTTGCAAAGACCCAGAAAGAAAACCTGATGGTACTTAAAGGAATGAAAGAAATCGGAGAATTCTTTGAATATCCAATGTTCCTCGGCGCCTCAAGAAAGTCCGTAATCGGAAATGCCCTCGACCTTCCAGCTGAAGAACGTGAGGAAGGCACCATCGTAACTTCAATCCTCGCTGCAGAGGCCGGCTATAAATTCGTCCGCGTCCACGACGTAAAGAAAAACGTCCGCGCCCTCCGCATGATTGAAACAATCTCCCAAGTATAAAATAAGTCAGTGGGACCGGATCTCATTGACTTATTTGAAAATCATTTTCAAATTGGTTGACAAATAGAGAGTGAAAGTATAAAATGAAAATCGTTTTCAAATTGAAATTGAAAACGATTTTCATTTTTTTGCTTTTAAGAAAATATAAGATGAAATGATTTAGAGGTGATGAAAATGACAATGAAATCACAATATAAAACAAGGCAGCGTGCGGACCTGACGGCTTATCTTATGAGCAAGGCAGGGGAACATGTGACGGCAGCAGATATTTGTAAGCATTTTGAGGAACAGGGCAAACCTATTGGTGTTACTACTGTTTATCGTCAACTGGACAAGATGGTAGAGGAAGGCCTGGTCAATAAGTACAGTTTGGACGGAACAACTTCTGCCTGCTATGAGTACATTGATGCGGAGCATCATATGGATGGACAGGTCACATGTTATCATTGCAAATGTGAGAAATGTGGAAAGCTGATTCATCTTCATTGTGAAGAGATAGAGCAACTACTAGAGCATATACATACAAATCATAGCTTCGTAATTGATCCAAGAAGAACAGTTTTTTATGGACTATGCGAAGCATGTAAAGAGAGTAAGGCTTAATTATTGAATCTCATATCTTTATTTATAGTAAAAAAAGATAGAAGAGGTAGATAGAAAATGAAAATGATAAATCAAAAGTATATAAGAAGAATAGTAACTATGGTGCTTGTGGCTGCTATGACTATAAGTATGACTGCTTGTGGCGGTAATTCAGGGGCCGGCACTAAAGATGGAAAGATTACTATAGTAACAACTATCTTTCCAGAGTATGACTGGGTTAGAGAGATTGTTGGTCAGGGTGCAAACAGTACTGACACAAGTGCTGCAGATAGCGTTGATGTAACAATGCTTCTCGATAACGGTGTGGACCTTCACAGCTACCAGCCATCAGCGGCTGATATAGCAAAGGTTTCTTCCTGCGACATGTTCATCTATGTTGGCGGGGAATCTGATACCTGGGTTGATGATGTACTTAAGGAAGCAGTTAATAAGGATATGGTTGTGATCAACCTTATGGATGTTCTTGGCGACCAGGTTAAGGAAGAAGAGGTTGTTGAAGGCATGGAAGCCGAAGAAGAAGAGGAAGAAGCTGATAATCACGATGGTGATGCGGATTCTGAAGATGAGGAAGGCGAGGGTCATCACCACGAGGAAGGCGAAAAAGAATATGACGAGCACATTTGGCTTTCTCTTAAGGATTCCCAGATTCTTACTCAGACAATAGCAGATAAGCTCTCAGAGATTGACGCAGATCACGCTGATGCATATAAGGCAAATGTTTCTGCTTACAATGAAAAGCTTGCAGCCCTTGATACTGATTATCAGACAGCAGTAGATAATGGAAAGGTAGATACAATCCTTTTCGGAGACAGATTCCCATTCAGATACATGGTTGATGATTATGGTCTTAATTATTATGCAGCTTTTGTTGGCTGCTCAGCTGAAACAGAGGCAAGCTTTGAGACAATCATTTTCCTTGCTGGTAAAGTGGATGACCTTGGTCTCCCAGCAATCCTTACTATAGAAAATAGTGATCAGAAGATTGCATCTACAGTAAAAGATAATACAAAGACAAAAGATCAGGAAATTTTAGTTATGAATTCTCTTCAGTCAATTACATCTTCTGATGTTGAAGCTGGAGAAAGCTACTATAAAGTAATGGGAGAAAATCTCGAGGTATTAAAGAAGGCTTTAGGAGAATAAGCCAAGAGGAGCAATCATGAATTATATTGAGGTCAAGGATATTACAACAGGATATGACGGAATAGCGCTTACAAAGCACATTAACTTCACCGTTGAGAAGGGAGATTACCTTTGCATCGTTGGAGAAAACGGCGCGGGCAAGAGTACACTTATGAAGACTCTGCTTCGTCTTATTCCTACTGTAAAAGGTGAGATTATTTATAATGATGAGCTGAAGGCGGGTAACATAGGTTACCTGCCTCAGCAGACTGTCATTCAGAAGGACTTCCCTGCCAGTGTTTGGGAAATCGTTCTGTCTGGTAATCTTGCTAAGACTGGTCTCAGACCATTCTATAATAAAGAAGAGAAGAAAAATGCAATCGAAAGTCTTAAAAGACTTGATGCATGGGATCTGCGAAAGAAGACATTTAGAAATCTTTCAGGAGGGCAGAAGCAACGCGTACTTCTGGCCAGAGCACTTACAGCAACAAGCAAGATCATTCTCCTGGATGAGCCGGTAGCCGGTCTTGATCCAAAGGTTACAGAAGAGCTTTACCGTGTGGTTAAATCTCTTAATGAAGACGGCGTTACTATTATCATGATCTCACATGATATCAGTACAGCAGTTAAATACTCCAGTCATATTTTGCATTTGGGACATAAACAGCTTTTCTTTGGAAAGACATCTGATTATCTTCAGAGTGAAGCATATAAATTCTTCTCTTCCGTTGAAGTTGACGAAGAAGAACAGGAGGCGTAGATATGGATCAGTTATTATATTATCTTCAATTCAATTTTGTTATCTATGCTCTTATTGTTGGGGTGCTTATTGCACTCTGTGCATCACTCCTGGGTGTGACTCTCGTGCTTAAGAGGTATTCATTTATCGGTGACGGACTTTCCCACGTGGCATTTGGTGCCATGTCAGTTGCGGCGGTTTTACATCTTGTTAGCAATACTATTTTAGTTATGCCGGTGACCATCATCGTAGCAGTTCTTCTATTAAAGAGTGGTCGTAATTCAATGCTCAAAGGAGATGCAGCGATTGCAATGCTATCAGTTACATCTCTTGCTTTCGGATATATGATCATGAATGTATTTTCAGGATCAGCAAATGTTTCAGGAGATGTTTGTAGTACACTTTTTGGTTCTACATCAATCCTGACTCTGGATATAAAAGAAGTTATTATCTGTATAGTTTTATCAGTGATAGTAATCGCACTTTATATTATCTTTTATAATAAAATCTTTGCGGTTACATTTGATGAAACATTCTGCAATGCAACTGGTGTGCCAGCGGGCAGATACAATTTCCTTATTGCAGTTATCATAGCAATCATTATTGTTTTGGGAATGAACCTTGTGGGTAGTCTTCTTATTTCTGCCCTGATAGTATTCCCGGCTCTAGCTGCTATGCGTGTTTCCGGAACATTTAACGGTGTTGTGATCCTGTCAGTTATATTCTCAGTAATATGTTCTCTTGTGGGAATGATAGTTTCTATACTTGCATCTACACCGGTTGGAGCTACCATTGTTGCAATGGATCTTGTGTGCTTTATCATTATGTGGATAGTTGGAAGATTTGTTGTAAAAGTAGATTAAAAAGTATACAATGATAGATGAGAAATGAGTGAAGAAATAATGGTGAAAAAGAGAATCAAAAAGATTTTGATGCTGAGTTTGGTGGCTGCTTTGACATTTAGCCTGACTGCCTGTGGAGATACAAAGGGTCAGAGCAAAATGGAATCCACGAATAGTGTTGAGGATACCATCAATCAGCAAATACAGAATGAACAGGCTCCGGCAGATGCTACTACAGAAGCTACAACGCAGGCCACAACTCAGGCTACTGCACAGGCACCAACTGTTGATGCGGATATGTCGGAGATATTAAGTTCATCGCATGACGGAATTGATATTGATCTTACAACCATGAATAGTGACATGGTTTATTCAACTGTATACCAAATGATGGCTAATACTCCTGAATTTGAAGGTAAGGTTGTTCGAATGGAGGGCAGTTACTATGCCAGCTACGATGAGGGTACAAAGAAAACTTATTTCTTTGTGATCATCAAAGATGCAACGGCATGCTGTCAGCAGGGACTGGAATTCATCTGGGGAGATGGAAGCCATGTTTATCCTGATGAATATCCATCTGATGGATCAGAAGTAATAGTGACTGGTACATTTGAAAGCTACAAGGATAATCCGGACGATGTTTACAGCTACGTACATTTGAATAATTCAACACTCGAGGTTGTAAGCGAAGGAGAAAGTGCGCAATAAAAATATATTATACGAGGGGGATGTGTATGTTAAATATTGTTCTTCATGAACCGGAGATACCTTTTAATACCGGGAATATCGGCAGAACCTGTGTAATAACAGGCACGAAGCTGCATCTTATTAGACCTTTTGGATTTATGTTGAATGATAAAATGCTCAAAAGAGCAGGACTGGATTATTGGCATAAGCTGAATGTCCAGGAGCATGATAATGTAGACGAGTTCTATGATTATGTGAAGGCTAATTCAGAAAAGCAGACGAAGCTTGAACAGGGTGAGCTGAGAAAACCTAGAATTTATTATGCTACTACAAAGGGTAAGCATAGATATTCAGATGTAGAATTTCGCGATGGTGATTACATTATGTTTGGTCGCGAGAGCGCTGGCATTCCTGAGGAGATTCTAGCTGATCATCCTGATGATTGCATTAGAATTCCTATGCTTCCTGAGGAGAGGTCGCTGAACCTTTCAAGCAGCGTTGCGATAATTCTTTATGAGGCTCTTAGACAACTGGATTATCCTGGACTGGAAGATACTGGTGAGCTTCATAGACTTGAATACAACTATACACAAAACGAATTATAGAAAAGAGATAAGAATGAAAATTGTTGGAGTACATTTTTGGGACAAGAAGGTACATTTATGCTGGAGCGATGGAGGTTCTGTAAGTACAGCTTCATTTAACCTGCCAGCGGATTTAAGAAGAGATGACATCCTGGAGCAGGAATTTGCACTTGCAGGTGTTTTCAAAGCTATAACTCAGTACCTTGGTGAAAAAGTAGGGATTACTGAATTCGGAATGGTTGTTTGTGTGCCAGATGAATTCGGTGTGAATGATATTAAGAGAGTATATGAGGTCGGCAAGCAGAGTAATATCGTTATCGTAAGAACAGTGAATGAAACTCTGGCGCTGGCGCTTGCTCTTTATGCTGAGTATGATTTCGATGGAAGACTTCTTGCGGCTGTTGTAAATGAAAACAGAGTTGGTATTTCAGAGTACGACTTCAGTGATGAAGGTGTTGAAAAAATTGCAACTTACATGGCTGGACCATGGGCTGGTTCATCCTTTGCAAGAGCGCCATTTATCTACAATCACAGCAGTAAACTGTTTGAGGCTACTGAGGCGGAGATTATATTTAGTGCAGGTGGAATGAATTCCAGTATTTCGCTTGAGCAGGGGCTGAAGTCTTATATAAAGTCATCTGCGTTTGTTAATCAGAATATTGAATTCAAGATGGTAGGCGCTGAAGGGATAGTTGATGGTCTGGGCCTTCTTTGCGGAAAGATAGAGGGCCAGGAAGCGGTTGCAGGACTTGGAGTTAAGGATACATTTTCACCTTACGAAATGTGCGTTTCAATAAATGGTGAGCTTTATACTGTAATGAATCCAGAGGCTTCACTTACACAGAATGCAGGAACAGAAGTTAAAAAGCTTCCTGAATCTGGAAAAGATTTTGAAGAATTCACAGTATATGAGAAGAGAAAAACTTCCTATATCAATCTTGGAACTGCGAAGGTTTCCAGAGAAAGCCTGGATTCATATTATAGAAAGCCTGTTTTTGTTGGGTTGAATATAAATGACAAGAGAGAGATTTCGTTGTTGGTACAGGATATGGCGACAGATAAGTATATTGAAATGCCTATCGGAGCTGCTGGTGGAACGGCTGGTAGTGGTGATGATGAGGGAGATGTTTCAGGCTTCATTGAAAAGATTCTTCCAATCATTGATAACCTGGAATATGCATCTAAGTTCGCACAGGATCCTGATAATCCTTATACAAAGGGGATTCTTCAGTCCTATGAAAATGCAGTGAAGATTCTTGAGGAAAATGGAATTAAAATAATTTCTGGCGAAGGTGAACCATTCGATTTCAATTTGCAGAATGCGGTTGCGCATGTAACTGACGTAGACCTTCCAGAGAATACCGTAAAACAGGTAATGCAGACCGGATATGTTTACAAGGGCAAAGTCCTGAGAACGGCGTCTGTAATTGTAGCAAATTAAATTGGAAGATAACTTAATAATTTATATACAGCGATACGGCGTCTATGAGTAGAAGTACTTATGGGCGCTTTTATCTATTCAGAATAATGTGTATATGATATATTTTAAACTGGAAGCTTTGAGAAATGGCATTAACTTTCGGGATAAATAATTAGATAATTAACTCAACTAATAGTTGAATATACTAGAAAATATTAAATTCTACCAATGGTATGTAGATAATGAATTTGTAATATACTATGCTGAGTGCAGAAAGAAGTGTTACAAATAAAAGGAGATAATAAAATGAATCAAGAAAAAATAGGAAGATTTATTTCTGAACTCAGAAAAGAAAAAGGGATGACGCAAGCGAATATGGCGGACAAGCTTGGGATAACTGATCGTGCAATTTCAAAATGGGAAACCGGAAAATCTATGCCGGATTCATCTATCATGCTTGAACTTTGTGATCTTCTTTCTATAAATGTTAATGAACTTTTGAAAGGAGAAAGGATAAGTATGGAAAAAAGGGATACTGCATCTGAAGAGTTATTATTGGAATTAAAAAAGGAAAATGAGGAAAAGACAAAACTTTTACTGAAGATTGAAACATATATGAGTATATTATTGATATTTGTCTGCTTTTCACAATTTATTATAGGAGCTAGAGCTACTGAGATTTATGATGTGAGTGGTCAAACAGATTCAATTAGTATTACTCTAATACTAATAAACTGTATTTTAGTTGTTACTTTTGCATTTATTGGTACATGGATTGCAAAGCAAGCACATTATTATGAATGTGCTGAATGTGGATATGTATATAGACCGCGTTATATAACTGAAATTATGGCGCCGCGTGTCGGAAAATCACGAAAAATGATTTGCCCTAAATGTGAAAAGAAATGTTTTCACAAAAAGGTTAGTTACAAATAATTCCGCCAATCATCCCTCCATAAAACACTGTAAAACAGGTAATGCAGACCGGATATGTTTACAAGGGTAAAGTCCTGAGGACAGCGTCTGTAATTGTAGCAAACTAAAACTGTAACAAAGTAGATTTGTCATGTTTTTGTTGTAAAAAAACCATATTTTTGTTATAGTACCTCTAGGTGTGTGCTGTAAGCACACTTGCTACATAATGAATAATCTATTTTATGGGAGGATGGTTTAATGTTTAATTTCTTATCAGTTTTAGCTAGTTATGGCTATGATGATGCTCAACTTGCTGCAACTGGCGGAATGCTTGTTGCTGAGATTATTTTCTACGTAATCGTTTACGTAGTTGAAGCTATCGCACTTATGAAAGTTTTTGAGAAGGCTGGCGTTACTTCATGGTACGCTTGGATTCCTTTCCTCAACACATATTGGATCACACAGATCGCTACAGGTAATGGTTGGTTATTCCTTATCATGTTCATTCCTTGTGTAGGAACACTTATTTGGTGCATCCTTCTTGCTGTTAAACTTGCAGCAGCTTTTGGACAGGGTGGCGGAATGATCGCACTTCTTATCCTGTTACCACTTATCGGTTACCTTGTACTTGGTTTTGGTTCAGCACAGTATCAGGGACCACAGTAAATAAAAGAACTTACAAACTATTTGGTTATTAAGTATTTATCATTATGTAGAATGAAGCTCAGAGTCTTATGGCTCTGAGCTTTTTATATTAAAAATTCTGTTTTTTTTATCATTATAATGCTATACTGAAAATAGCGTTTTTAAACCAAGGAGGTGTTTATGGGAGAATTAGTTTTCAAGCAAAGAAAGAGAAATTGGTGTGGCCTTCCATGGTCATTTACAATTTATAGTTTTGATGAAGAAAGACTCTTTATTGAAAGAGGAGTTTTTACTAAGAGAGAGGATGAGGTTCGTTTGTACCGAATCCTTGATATCTCACTTCAGAGATCCTTTATTCAGAGAATCTTCAAGATGGGAACTATCACAGTTGATAGCTCTGATAAAACTATGAAGAACTTTGAACTGAAGAATATAAAGAATTCTAAAGAAGTAAAGGAACAGCTTTCACAGCTGGTTGAAGAAGAACGTCAGCGTAAGAGAATTACAGGACGTGAGTTTATGGGCGATTATGATCATGATGGCTTCGATGATGACAACTACGATCATGACGACCTTTACTAAAAAATAAGTCACTGGGGACAGATCTTGGAGTCGACGGGACCCAGGGCTCGATTCCAACGGAATCGACACGACTCGTACCGAGTCGAGCCCCGTCTCATTGACTTATTGGGAGGTAACACTATGAAAAAAAGGATAATGTATATCGTGGCTGTATGCGTACTGTGTCTGGGTGGTCTTACTGCATGTGGTAAGGCGAAGGACCCGGTAATCGAGGAAACTCAGCAAGGTTTACAGCTTGAGGATAAAGCAAGGGAAGTAACTGGTCAGCAGGGTGAACAGGCTGAGGAAGCCGACGACAAACTTGACAGTATTCCTACGGAGTAACTTAAAATAAAAGGGAGGTTGAGAAAATGGGATTAGAAGATATTAAAGGAATGGTTGATAAGGCTGAGAAGACAGCTAAGGATCTTGAGGATAAGGCTAAAAAGGCCGGTGTATCTGATAAAGATATTGATAAAGCGAAGGATAAGGCAATCGATGCCGCAAAAGATCTTATAAAGGGGAAAAAATAAATGATTCAGTGTCCTAATTGTGGAGGCGGACTTAAGTTTGACATCCAGTCTCAGCAATTAAAATGTGATTCGTGTAATTCGCTCTTTGATCCGTATTCAGTTAAGTCTACAAGTGCGGAAGAAGAGACAGAATACAACGTAACAGTTTTCAGGTGTCCTCAGTGTGGTGGAGAAATATGCTCCACAGAAGAAACAGCGGCAGCATTCTGCAGCTACTGTGGTGCTTCGAATGTCCTTGAAAGCAGAGTTTCAAAAGAGAAAAAACCGGAACTCATTATTCCTTTCAAAAAGACTAAGGCTGAGTGTGAGAACCTTTTTGAAAAGTTTATAAAGAAGGCAATCTTTGCGCCTGCATCTTATAGAAGAGCGGGTCGCGCAGATTCTTTCCGAGGTATCTACATGCCATATTGGCTGTATGATATGTCACAGCGAGGAGATGTAAATATTGCATCCTCCACTTCTCATAGAAGCGGTGATTATATAATCACAGACCACTATATGCTTAGGGGTCGCCTGGATAATTATTATAACGGCGTTTCGTATGATGCATCATCTACTTTTGCGGATGACATTAGTAGTGATATAGCTCCTTATAACGTAAAGGATATTACTACATTTAACCCTTCATTTCTTGCAGGTTACTATGCAGACCTGGCGGATGTAAGTGTTGATACTTATAAAAATACAGCTATAGGTCTGGCTCAGGAAAGTACTTATAACTATTTGAGAAAGAGCAGCCCTATGGCTGGTCAGGGTTTCGATTCGCCAAAAGAAACGGTAAAAAGTGGAATACGTACAAATATAAACGTAACTCGTTCTGCAATGTTCCCTGTATGGTTTATGTCCTATAGGAATAGAGACAGAGTGGCATATGCAACTGTTAATGGTCAGACAGGAAAAGTATCGGCGGATATTCCTATGAGTATTCCAAAGTATCTGCTGTGTGCCCTTGGCATCTCGGCAGGATTCTTTGCGTTGTTCCAGATGCTTTTCACGATCACACCAAAGCTTCTGGTGTTCATCGTTTCAATTCTTGGACTTATAGCTGCCCTTATATATGGTAAGGAAATGAAAAAGCTTGCATCCATGGAGAATCACGATGAAGATCTTGGAATGCTTGCAAGGGAAAGAAGAGTAGAAGAAAAGAGACGTGCCAGAGCTCAGGCTCAGAAGGGTGCTTCCTTCGATGGTCAGCCTCAGGAGGCATATGTAATCACTCAGAATGACCTGAAGAGACAGAAGAGAGAAAAGTCTAAAAAGAAGAAAGCCAAGAAGGATACCGTTGGTTCCCTGGTATGGCTAATTACCTTAATTTTTGTTATTTTAGTTGGCACTTCTATATTTGGAAATGCCCTCGAGAGTCTTTTCGAAGGTGACTTTGGATTAGGTGGAGCCATAGTTGCTCTCATCTTCCTGATCATTACTATTGTCAGTGCAATAAATGCCAAGAAGAGCATTAATGATATGTATTCTATCAATGGGCTTCCAGCGTCTATTGGATCAGTTATAGCGCTTCTATGTATCATGATAGTAAGCTTCTGGAATCCTATTGATGACAGAATATGGTATGCTGCCGCAATCGTTTCGATGGTTGCAATCATTGTAAATATCATTGGTATCATAAGAGGTTATAACCTTCTTTCTATGAGACCATTACCTCAGTTTGAGATGTATCAGGGAGGTGATGATCGTGCATAGAAAGTCCTGGAAAGTAGAATATCTGAAGCGTATCGCGCTTGCCGTAATTATGGCAGTCCTTATGATCGCGGCAATCCTTGTCCCTTCAATAACATCTTTGGCTGATCAGAATTATAAAAACTCGGATACCGGTTATCAGGTAATCATTATTGATGAACCAGATGCTCTGACAGATGACGAAGAGACAGAACTTCGCGAAACCATGACGGACATAACGAAATATGGAAATGCTGTCCTCTTTATTGCCAATGAACACGATGGTACGACGAAGGATGCAACCAGAGCGAAATACGACGAGTATTTCGATGCCACAACTGATAATGGTGTTATTTATACTATTGATTATGGTACAAATGAACTTTACCTCATGCATTGCGGAGCATTTAGCATGTGGGTTGAGGACGGAACGGGACAGTCCGTAGTTGATGGTGCTGCTGAAAAATCATCGGAATCTGATTATGCATCGGCAAATTATGCTTTTGTGGAATATTATAAAGCATTAGAGGCCAGTGACAGAGAGGTGCATTACGAGGCGGACACTGGAGAAGATGAATATGTCATCACCAATGAAGATGGCTCAGAAACAACTGTTGCAGCAGAAGATATAATCGATGATAAATCAGGTGAAGCAACATATATAGACCCTGATACAAAATATGAAGCAGTTATTTTGGATGGCGCTGACCTCCTTTCAGATGGAGAGGAGAAAGCTCTTTTGGAGGATATGGCTCCAGTCCTTAAGTATGGAAATGCAATGTTCTATACTACAAATAAAAATCAGGGGACTACAATTAATGTTGGTAGAGATAAGTTCCATGAGAGATATGGCCAGTACGGAGACGGAACCTGTTTCATAATAGATATGGCAAACCGACAGCTGTCTGTATGGTGTAGTGATGAAATTTACAAGACAGTTAAGAAGTCTAAGACAGATACAATCGTTTCCAATGTATACAGAATGGCAACTAATGAAAAGTATTATGATTGTGCCAGTGAAGTTTTTAAAGAGGTTGCTATAACTCTTGAGGGTGGTAAGATTGCAGCTCCGATGAAGCTTGCATCTAATATTCTTCTGGCGCTTATGTTGGGAATGTTGATTGCTTACTGGGTAGTGAAAGCATTCTCGATTGTTCCAAAACCTTCAGAGAGGGAACTGCTCGCGGCTATACAAACGAAGCAGAACCTGCTCGATTATCATAAAGTATTTACACATCAGACCAGGCGGTATGACCCACCTAGTTCTTCTTCCTCCGGAGGCGGAGGTGGAGGAGGCGGCGGTGGAGGCGGAGGCGGTGGCGGCTCCAGCCACGGTTTCTAGTCAAAAAACTGCTATTTTACAGGACGATTCCTTATTTTGGGAATCGTCCTTTTTTACTTGATAAATTCGGCAAAAAGGTGGTAAAATACTACTACCTATGGCCTTGCGCGTTTTACACTTTTTTTAATTCGCATAATTGGGGGAGATTTTTGGTCATAGAAGGGTTAGGAGAATAAGATGAGAAAAACAAAAGTTATCTGTACTATCGGACCAGCCAGCGACAACGAACAAACGCTTCGTAAGCTGATCGAAGAAGGCATGGCAGTTGCAAGACTGAACTTTTCACATGGAACACATGAAGAACATAAAAAGAAGTTTGATCTTATTAAAAAAGTCCGAGCTGACTTAAGACAGCCAATCGCTATAATGCTGGATACTAAGGGTCCTGAATATAGAATTGGAACATTTGAAAATGGAAGTATAACTCTTGAAGATGGAGATATATTCAGATTCACAACAGAGGATGTAGTTGGTAATCAGGAAAGAGTTTCTGTCAGCTACAAGAATCTGATAGAAAACCTGGAGGTTGGAGACCAGATACTGGTAAATAACGGACTGGTTATTTTCGAGGTATATGAAATCCGCGGCAACGAGGCAATTTGTAAATGTCTTGCCGGTGGAGTTCTTTCTGACAAGAAGTCTATGAACTTCCCTAACAAGGTTCTTGACCAGCCGTTCCTCAGCGAACAGGATAAAAAGGATCTTCTCTTTGGAATACAGAATGGTGCAGACTATGTAGCTGCTTCCTTTGTTTCTTCGAAGAGCGACGTTCAGGAAATGAGAGACTTCCTTGACCAGAATGGTGGTAAGGATGTCGAGATTATTGCAAAGATAGAAAACCGTTCAGGTGTTGAACATATAGAAGAAATATGTGAGCTGTCGGACGGTATAATGATAGCCCGTGGTGACCTGGGTGTTGAGATTCCAGGTGTAGAGGTTCCTTCAGTTCAGAAGTTCCTCATTTCCAAATGCCGTATGCTTGGTGTCCGCGTTATCACTGCCACCGAGATGCTGGAATCTATGATCAAGAATCCTCGCCCGACAAGAGCCGAGATTTCTGACGTAGCAAATGCAGTCTATGACGGAACATCAGCGGTTATGCTCTCTGGCGAAACTGCCTCAGGAGCTCATCCGGTTGAAGCACTTAAGACTATGGTTGAGGCCATAGAGTTTACAGAGACAAAGATAAATTATAAGAAGAGATTCAGAAATGCTGACTTCGAAGTGCGAAGTACTCTCGATGCAGTATCTCATACAGTATGTACAATGGCTATCGATGTGGATGCCAAGTGCATAATAGTTAATTCGCTTAGTGGTAGGACTGCCCGAATGGTCAGCCGTTTCCGATGCCCAGTAGATATTATCGGAATGACCACATCTGCCAGAGTTTGGCGTAAGCTTAATCTTTCCTGGGGACTCACTCCTGTAATGTGCGGAATGTACGACAGTATGGAGGAGATGTTCAGGAATTCAGTTCAGGAGGCAACTGCCGCTCTTGGACTTGAAAAGGGAGACAATGTTGTTATCACTGGTGGTATGGTAAATGGAACCAGCGGTAATACCAACCTCATAAAAGTAGAGGAGATTGACCAGGTTTGGTAATCTAAATCCCGATCAGAGAAATTTTTAGATGGGAGGGCAAAGATATGGACGAGAAAATGGTAGAGCTTGAAGTTGTAATGGAGCTTCTCGAGAACCGAAAGTTTGCAGAGCTTAGAGACCTTCTTGACGAGGCGAATCCTATCGACGTAGCCCAACTCCTAGGTGAAGTTCCTGAAGAAAAACTTTTGCTCCTGTACCGTATGCTTCCAAAGGAAGATGCGGCTGATATATTTGCAGAGATGGAGCACGATGAACAGGAAACACTTATCCAAGCTTTTAACGATCGAGAGATTCGTGAAGTTATAGAAGAGATGAATATCGATGACGCGGTTGACCTCGTGGAGGAAATGCCGGCCATCGTTGTTAATAAAATTCTCCGTCATGCGGATCCTGAAACTCGTAAGGAGATTAATGAACTCTTGAAATATCCTGAGGATAGTGCAGGTTCGGTTATGACTACAGAGTATATGGCTCTGAAGAGCGACATGACTGTAGCAGATTCCTTTGAAAGAATCCGTCGTACCGCTGATGAAAAGGAGGACATCTATACCTGTTACGTTATAGATCCTTCCAGAAAACTTCAGGGTACAGTCAGTCTCAAGGAGATGTTCCTGGTTCCAAAGGATACTCTTATCGGAGACTTGATGGAGACAAATATCATTTCGGCAAACACTCTGGACGACCAGGAGAAGGTTGCTAAGGATATGGCAAAGTACAACCTTACAACCATTCCTATCGTTGATCAGGAAAATCGTCTGGTGGGCATCGTTACCGTCGATGATGCTATCGATGTCATCCAGGAAGAGAACACAGAGGATATCGAAATGATGGCCGCTATCACACCTACAGATAAGCCATATATCAGTACGGGATTTTTTGAAACATATAAGAAAAGAATTCCTTGGCTGCTTCTGCTCATGATATCGGCAACATTTACAGGTGCAATCATCACAAGATACGAAAATGCTTTGGGTAAATATGTAATCCTGACGGCATACATTCCAATGCTTATGGACACAGGCGGAAATGCAGGTTCCCAGGCTTCAGTTTCAATCATCCGTGGTCTGTCTCTTGATGAGATTGAATTCGGAGATATTTTCAGAATTCAGGGTAAAGAGCTTTTGGTTGCGTTCCTGTGCGGCTTTACCCTTGCAGTTGCAAATTTTGTAAAGCTCCTGATCTTTGATAAGGTTGAAGTTGTAATAGCTGCAGTTGTCTGCCTGACACTTCTTCTTACAGTTGCAGTTGCAAAATTTGTTGGATGTACACTTCCTATTCTTGCTAAGAGAGTGGGTTTTGACCCGGCCGTTATGGCGAGTCCATTTATTACGACTATTGTAGATGCCATTTCACTTATCATTTACTTCCAGCTGGCATCACATATATTAGGTTTATAAAAATGAAAGGCGACGTTGTGAAAAGTAAGGATACGAAAGAGTTGCTGAAAAACTCTTTAATTGAACTTGCAAAGAAAAAAACAATAGACAAGATTACAATTAAACAGGTATCAGAAAATGCGGGCGTAACATCTCAGACCTTCTACAACCATTTCAGTGATAAATACGATATGGTTCACTGGGCTTACAAGAAGAGAGTAGATGAGATATTCGAGAAATATAAAAATGGAGAGATTGGTTGGAAAGAACTTTTGGATGCATTCCTGTGTGGCTATGAGAAAAACTCGAGATTTATCTTAAATGCATTCAACAATACATATGGTGAGGACTCATATGCTGCCAAAACTGGAAGCTATCTTTGCCAGAGTATTGATAATGAATTAAAGAGAAGGCTGGGTGTTGATGAGCTTGACGAAGAGCTGAGCGTACTGACAAAGATATATGTAAGCGGGATAATAAATATCATAGCTTATTGGCTGAATGAGGGCAGGGATATAGACAAAGATAAGCTCATTGATTATATTGATGAATCGATGCCCGGAAAAATAAGAGAAATAATATATTAGGACTCGTTTTTTTGGCTCAAAAATGCTAAAATAGTGATGTTTGGTTATTTTAGGTTGTGAGTGAGTGTAATGGATAAAAGGAAGTTTGTAAAAAAGTTAGAGAAGAACCTGGGGATGAATAAAATCAGGACACAAATTAGAGCTATAAGCTTTATGTTCGTGTTCCTGGTTATAGGTGCTGTATTTGCTATTTATATGAACCATTCGGGAGTGTGGCTTTCCTATGGTATTGTGATAGCGGCAATATCGATGCTCATTCTTGCTATGTTTCTTTCATATAGGCTTAAGCTGCAGGCTCGTCTCAATAATATGAAGCTGGATTACAGGGAGAGAGTTGTTACTCCTTATGCCAGAGAGTATTTTGAAGATGGTGATTTCCTTAAGAAGGGAAGTCTTACTGAAAGAGAACTGATCAGTACAAAAATGTTCTCAGATACAGCGGATTATAGGTATACATCTAATAATGAACTTAGAGGAATTCATAAATCAATCAAGTTTGTTAATGCAGATGTTTACGAAGATAATAATCCACTTGAGTATCATGTAAAGGGAAGGTTCATCGCTTTCAATATAACAACACCAAATATCAATCCGGTTGTGCTGACAACATCGACAGCACCTATTCTGGATTTCCAGGATGACAGAGTGCATTTGATAAAACCAAAGAATGATGTCATTGGAAGAATGTTCAGGGTGTATGCATTTGATGAAAAAGAAGCAAACGAACTTCTTACAGATAATATGGTCTATAAGCTTAGACAGATTATTGGTCTCCAGCTTGGAAAGATAGTTAAGATAGGATTCCACAACGATAAGATTTATGTTTTCTTCACAACAGAGGAATCCACTTACGCGGAAAACTTTACAAAGAAAAATTCTGTCATCACAGAACTTAGAAAAATTCGAGAAAAGTTCAATGTGGTCGGCAAGATAATAGATATTTTATAGGAAAGAGGAAAAAGACGTGGAACAGAATTACGGAGATGGCAAGGTATATGGAGTGCCAGCAGAAAAGCCAGATGTATCTACTCTTAATGTGGATGAAGATGGTATCATAGAATATGTCACCCCAGACATGATAATCGGCGATATCATTACATGGTATCCAGATGTATCACTGGTTCTTATGAAGTGCGGAATGCATTGTATTAGCTGTGGAGTATCACAGTTTGAATCGTTGGAGCAGGCATGTGCAGTGCACGGACTGTATGTCGACGATGTAGCCAAGGTCGTTAATGATTACCTCACACAGACATTAGGCGGCGCAGGCGAAAAGAAGGAGGAAGAATAGATGTACGATAAGGTATCAACCAAGCTTAACTTCGTGGAGAGCGAAGATAAGGTTTTAAAATTCTGGAAAGACGAGAAGATCTTTGAGAAGAGTATAGATGAGAAGAAGGATCTTCCAACTTATACATTTTACGATGGACCTCCAACAGCAAACGGTAAGCCACATATCGGTCACGTACTTACTCGTGTTATTAAGGATATGGTGCCACGTTACCAGACAATGAAGGGCCATAAGATCATTCGTAAGGCTGGATGGGATACACACGGACTTCCTGTTGAGCTTGAGGTTGAGAAGGAAATCGGAATAGATGGCAAAGAGCAGATTGAAGAGTACGGAATTGAGCCATTTATAGGTAAGTGTAAAGAATCAGTTTGGAAATATAAAGGTATGTGGGAAGAGTTTTCTGGAAAGGTTGGCTTCTGGGCTGACATGGATGACCCTTATGTAACATACCATAATGATTATATTGAGTCAGAGTGGTGGGCTCTTAAGAAGATCTGGGATATGGGTCTTCTCTACAAAGGTTTCAAGGTAGTTCCTTATTGTCCTAGATGTGGAACTCCGCTTTCATCCCATGAGGTTGCTCAGGGATATAAGTCAGTTAAGGAAAGATCTGCAGTAGTTCGTTTCAAGGCTAAGGTAGCTGAGGGCGAGGAGCAGTATTACTTCCTTGCATGGACAACAACTCCATGGACACTTCCATCAAACCTTGCACTCTGCGTTAACCCAGAGGAAACATATTGCAAGGTTAAGGCTTGCGATGGCTATACATATGTAATGGCTGAGGCACTTCTTGATACAGTTCTTGGACCTCTTGCAGAAGAGAAGGTTAAGAATGATGATGGAGAGATGGTACTTAAGTACAGCACAGATGCTACTGATGGAAAAGCATATGTTAAATTAGAATCCTACAAGGGTACAGACCTTGAAGGACTTGAGTATGAGCCACTTTATGAGGCGGCTGAAACAGCTGCTGCAAAGCAGCATAAGAAGGCACATTTCATCGTAGTTGATGATTATGTAACAATGTCAGATGGTACTGGTATAGTTCACATTGCTCCTGCATTTGGTGAGGACGATGGTAGAGTTGGTCGTAAGTATGACCTTCCATTTGTACAGTTTGTTACTGCTGAAGGAAATATGTCTGACGAAACTCCATTTGCTGGACTTTTCGTTAAGGATGCTGATCCAAAGGTACTTGTTGACCTGGATAGCAGAAACCTTCTTTTCTCAGCACCAAAGTTTGAACATGATTATCCATTCTGCTGGAGATGTGACACACCACTTATCTACTACGCAAGAGAATCATGGTTCATCAAGATGACAGAAGTTAGTGACCGTATGGTTGCTAATAACAATACAGTTAACTGGATTCCAGAAGGAATTGGTAAGGGACGTTTTGGTGAGTGGCTTAAGAACGTTCAGGACTGGGGACTCAGCCGTGATCGTTATTGGGGAACACCACTTAACGTTTGGGAGTGCGAGGACTGTGGCAAGAGAGATGCTATCGGTTCTATCGCAGAGCTTCGTGAAAGAGGAAAGATGGAAGATGGTTCAGAGGTTCCAGAGGATATTGAGCTTCACAGACCATTTGTTGACGGAGTTGTTCTTACATGTCCAGATTGTGGTAAGCCAATGAAGAGAGTTCCAGAGGTTATTGACTGCTGGTTCGACTCAGGAGCAATGCCTTTCGCGCAGTGGCATTATCCATTTGAGAACGAGGACATTTTCAATGAGAACTTCCCTGCAGATTTCATCTCAGAGGCTGTTGATCAGACACGTGGATGGTTCTATTCATTGATGGCTATCTCAACTCTTCTCTTTGATAAGGCTCCATATAAGAATGTAATCGTGCTTGGTCACGTACAGGATAAGGACGGACAGAAGATGTCCAAGTCCAAGGGAAATGCAGTCGACCCAATGGAAGCTCTGAATAAGTACGGAGCAGATTCCATTAGATGGTATTTCTACACAAATTCACAGCCATGGCTGCCTAACAGATTCCACGAGGATGCAGTTCTCGAGGGACAGCGTAAGTTCATGGGAACACTTTGGAATACCTATGCATTCTACATACTGTATGCAGAAATCGACCAGTTCGATCCTACAAAGTATACACTTGATAAGGCATCACTTTCAGTAATGGATAAGTGGCTCCTTTCAAAACTTAATACAGCAGTTAAGGTATTTGATGAGAATATGAGTGCTTACAAGATTCCTGAATCTGCAGCGGTTCTCACAGACTTCGTTGATGAACTGAGTAACTGGTATGTAAGAAGATGCCGTGAGAGATATTGGGCAAAGGGTATGGAGCAGGATAAGATTAATGCTTACATGACTCTTTATACAGCACTTGTTACTATCTGTAAGGTAGCTGCACCAATGGTACCATTCCTTACAGAAAGCATTTATCAGAACTTAGTTAGAAATGTGGACAAGGATGCTCCAATCAGTATCCACCTCTGTGATTATCCTGAGGTAGATGAGTCCATGATCGATACAGAGCTCGAGAAGAACATGGGTGAGGTTCTTACTATCAAGACATTTGGTAGTGCTGCTCGTAATACAGCTAACATTAAGAACCGTCAGCCAATTGCAAATATGTACATCAAGGCTGATACAGAGCTTAGTGAGTTCTATACAGATATCATCAAGGATGAGCTGAACATTAAGAACATCGAGTTTAAGGATGATCTTTCATCCTTCTCAACATATACATTCAAGCCACAGCTTAAGACAGTTGGCCCTAAGTATGGAAAGCTTCTGAATGGTATCAGAGAATACCTCATAAATATTGAGGATGGAAATGCTGCATATGCAAGTCTTAAGAGTGAAGGCGCACTTAAGTTTGAAGTAAACGGTGAGCCAGTTGAACTTGCTGAAGAGGATCTTCTCATAGATGTAGCAGAAAGTGGCGACTATGTAACATTCGGTGATAACAATGTTACTGTAGTTATAGATACAAAGCTTACGCCAGAACTTATTGAGGAAGGTTTCGTAAGAGAGATTGTTTCCAAGGTTCAGTCAATGCGTAAGGAGGCAGGCTTCGAGGTTACAGACAGAATTAACTTCTATTTAGATAAGAACGAGAAGCTGTCAGAGATTGTCATTCATAATGATGACAAGATTAAGTCTGCTGTACTGGCCGATAATATCTTCATTGGTAAGATGGCCGGTTTCACCAAGGAATGGAATATTAATGGAGAAACAGTTATTCTTGGTGTTTCAAAATAAATGACTCTTAGCTTATGGGTGAGTGCAGAGTTCGAAGGAGGTTAACCCTATGAAAAAAATTGCAAAATTTGACAAAGAGGGCTTCAAAAAAGAAGTAGCTTCTAATGTGAAGATGCTTTATCGTAAGCCACTCGATGAGGCAACACCACAGGAGATTTATCAAGCTGTCAGCTATGCTGTTAAGGATGATATAATCGACAGATGGATTGCAACTCATAAGGTTTACAAGGAGAAGAATGTTAAGAAAGTTTACTACCTGTCAATGGAATTCCTGATGGGTCGTGCACTTGGTAATAACCTGATTAACTTAGGCTATTACGATGATATCAAGAAGGCTCTTGATGAGATGGGTCTGGATATCAATTTCATCGAAGATCAGGAAAGAGATCCTGCTCTTGGAAATGGTGGTCTTGGTAGACTTGCTGCATGCTTCCTTGATTCACTTTCAACTCTTGGATATCCTGCATACGGCTGCGGAATCAGATATCACTATGGTATGTTCAAGCAGGCAATTGTTGATGGATATCAGTTAGAGGAGCCAGATGACTGGTTAAGAAATGGATTCCCATTTGAGATAAAGAGAAATGAATATGCTACTGAAGTAAAGTTTGGTGGATATGTACGAGTAGAAAACAGGAATGGAAGAAATCATTTCATTCAGGAAGGCTATACTTCAGTTCGTGCTGTACCTTATGATATGCCAATCGTTGGATATGGTAACAATGTTGTTAACACACTTCGTATGTGGGATGCAGAAGCAACTCAGGAGTTTAATCTGAACTCATTTGATAGAGGAGAATATGAGAAGGCTGTTGAAGAGCAGAACCTTGCAAAAACTATATCAGAGGTTCTCTATCCAAATGATAATCACTATTCAGGTAAGGAGCTTCGTCTGAAACAGCAGTACTTCTTCGTGTCTGCATCACTTCAGACTGCTATAAGGAAGTTTAAAGAGAACAACAAGAAGATTCAGGATCTTCCAAAGAAAGTAACATTCCAGATGAATGATACACATCCAACTCTGACAGTTCCAGAGCTTATGCGTATCCTTATGGATGAAGAAGGACTTGAGTGGGATGAGGCATGGGATATCACAACAAAGACATGTGCTTATACAAACCACACTATCATGTCCGAGGCTCTTGAGAAATGGCCTATTGAACTTTTCTCCAGACTCCTTCCACGTATCTATCAGATCGTTGAAGAGATAAATAGAAGATTTGTTCTTAAGATACAGGAGTTATATCCTGGAAATCAGGATAAGGTTAAGGCTATGGCTATCCTTTATGATGGACAGGTTAAGATGGCACACCTTGCAATCGCTGGTTCATATTCAGTAAACGGTGTTGCAAGACTCCATACAGAAATTCTCAAGAAGAGAGAGCTTAAAGACTTCTATGAGATGAATCCAAAACAGTTCAACAACAAGACTAATGGTGTAACTCAGAGAAGATTCCTTGCTCATGGTAATCCTCTACTGGCAGAGTGGCTCAACCGCAAGATTGGAGAAGAATGGATTACAGACCTTTCACAGATTAGTAAGCTTAAAACTTATGTTGATGACAAAAAGTATCAGCAGGAGTTTATGAATATCAAATATCAGAACAAACTTCGCCTTGCTAAGTATATTAAAGAGCATAATGGTATCGATGTTGATCCTAACTCTATCTTTGATGTTCAGGTAAAGAGACTACATGAGTATAAGAGACAGTTGCTCAACATACTTCATGTTATGCACCTGTACAGCGAGCTTAAGGAAAATCCTGAGTTTGATATGTATCCAAGAACATTTATCTTTGGTGCAAAGGCTGCTGCAGGATACAAGAGAGCTAAGCTTACTATCAAGCTCATCAATTCAGTAGCAGATGTTATCAACAACGATCCTACTATCAAGGATAAGATTAAGGTAGTATTCATCGAAGACTACAGAGTATCAAATGGTGAGATCATCTTTGCAGCTGCTGATGTTTCAGAACAGATTTCAACAGCTTCTCGTGAGGCATCTGGTACAGGTAATATGAAGTTCATGATCAATGGTGCTCCAACACTTGGTACAATGGACGGTGCTAACGTAGAAATTGTAGAAGAAGTTGGTGCTGAGAATGCATTTATCTTCGGTCTTTCAGCTGATGAGGTTATGAGATACGAGCGCGAGGGTGGATACAATCCTTGGGATATCTACAACAACAATCAGAATGTTCGTAGAGTTCTTACACAGCTCATCAATGGTACTTATAATGAAGATACAGAACTCTTCAGAGATCTTTATGATTCTCTTACAAAAGAGGATGTTTACTTCATTCTTAAGGACTTCGATTCATATGTAGAGGCACAGCAGAGAGTTGATGCTGCATACAGAGATAAGGCTGGTTGGGCTCGTATGGCTATGATGAATACAGCTTGCTCAGGTAAGTTCTCATCTGATAGAACAATTGAGCAGTATGTAAAGGATATCTGGAAGCTTAAAAAAGTTGAGGTAACCGTCTAGTAAAAATATCTATAAAACGTCCGAGTTACTTGAGTTATTGAGACGGGTTATAGATAAACTCAGAGGTTATAGCATATCTATTGAGATGAGCGTAAATTATGATTTTGTGTGTGATACCATTGAGTATATGGAAATGTCTGTAATAACTATTATGTGGTGTGAACATGCCAGCGGGTTTGATGATATGATGAATTCACAGAGTGATGGTTTTCTATCATCTTGATACAATAGAGGATATGTGTTATATTGTTTTAGGTTTTATATTTAAACATTTATAATATTAAAGATTGTAGATAGGAGAAAAGTTATGGAAAGAATTAAGACTCTTGAGACTAGAGATCTTTGCGAGAGCGCTAAAACAGGTGGATGTGGCGAGTGCCAGACATCTTGCCAGAGTGCTTGCAAGACTAGTTGTGGTGTTGCTAATCAGAAGTGTGAGAATACAGACGCTGAGTAGTAAAATCGCTTAAAGGTTATAATGCGCCGCCTGAAAATGGCGGCGTGTTTTTTTTAAATAATAATTGAGTATGCTATGTCATCTATATGGGCTTTATCACGTTAGCGATTTTCTAAATATTTCGAGAAATCTTCTATAAACTGCATATCGCTCGGCTTTAACTTAAAAATGCAGTTTATGAAGTTTTCTCTTCATATTTAACGAAAATCGAACTATCGATAAATCCCTATATAGATGATATAGCATACATATACACTTTCAAAATAATATATATGCCGCCATTTTTAGGCGGCTTAGAGGTGGAGTTGAATGGTTCATCAGTATAAATTGAATGGTTATAATATTGTGTTGGATACTTGCTCGGGTTCGGTGCATAGTGTGGATGATGTGGCGTATGATATCATCGAGATGTATGGGGATAAGAGTGAGGATGAGATAGTGAGTGTCATCATGGAGAGATATGGTGACAGGGAGGATGTGACTGAGGAGGAGGTGCGTCTCTGTATAGGGGATGTAAAGAGTCTGGTTGAGGCACATAAGCTCTATACTCCGGATACATATGAGCCACTGGCGGGCGAATTTAAGAAGAGAAGTGGAGATGTGATAAAGGCTCTTTGTCTTCATGTTTCACATACTTGTAATCTCAATTGTGAGTACTGCTTTGCTGCGCAGGGTAAGTATAATGGCGAGCGCGCTCTTATGAGTCTTGAGGTTGGTAAGAGGGCTATTGATTTTCTGATTGAGAATTCAGGAACAAGGCATAATCTTGAAGTGGATTTCTTTGGTGGAGAGCCACTTATGAATTGGGATGTTTGTAAGGATATAGTTCGTTATGCTCGCTCAATAGAAAAAGAGGCTGGAAAGAATTTCCGTTTTACTCTTACAACGAATGGAATGCTTATTGATGATGACGTTATAGATTTTTGTAATAAAGAGATGAGTAATGTTGTTCTTAGTCTTGATGGCCGTAAGGAGGTTCATGACAGAACTCGTAAGGACTACAATGGTAATGGAAGCTTTGACAAGATAATTCCGAAGTTCCAGAAACTGGTTGAGGCCAGAGGTGGAAAGAATTATTACATGCGTGGTACCTTCACTCATCTTAATACTGATTTTACGGAAGATATATTTACCATGGCTGATCTTGGATTTAAGGAGCTTTCAATGGAGCCGGTTGTTAGTAAGCCAGGTGATCCGCTAGCACTTACAGAAGAGGATCTTCCAATTTTAAAGGATCAGTATGAGAAGCTTGCTAAGGAAATGTTAAAGAGAGATATAGAAGGAAATGGATTTACTTTCTATCATTATATGGTGGATCTGAAATCTGGTCCTTGTATTTATAAGAGAATATCTGGTTGTGGTTCAGGAACTGAGTACATGGCAGTTACTCCTTGGGGCGACCTTTATCCTTGCCATCAGTTTGTTGGCGATGAGGGTTACAAGCTTGGTGATATTTGGAATGGAGTAACTAATAAGGATAGACAGGAAGAGTTCCGTGTTTGTAATGCATATGCTCGTCCGGATTGTCGTAATTGCTGGGCAATGCATTATTGCTCAGGTGGATGTGCTGCGAATGCATATCATGCTACTGGAGATGTAAAGGGAATCTATGAATATGGTTGTGAGCTGTTCAGAAAGAGAATGGAATGTGCAATCATGATTCAGGTTGCGCATGATGCTCTGGGACTTGAGCAGGTTAGTGGGGCAACAGCTGGAAGTGAGAGAGTTGGAAATGTAATTGATGTTAATGAGGATTGCTCAACTTGTGGTGAGTGTGACTAGAAAATAGCAGTCTAGTTGGAGTGAAGAAGCTTATTTAGGATATGGATAATAAGAAGAACGACAATTACATATTATATCCTGTAAAAAAGTTCATTGAGATGTACAAGGAATCCAAGAAGGTGCGTCTTCATATGCCAGGACACAAGGGCGCTTTTGGATATGAGGATGATATAACGGAAGTGCATGGAGCGGATAGTCTTTACGAGGCGAGTGGAATTATTGCTGAGAGTGAGAAGAGAACAGCGGAACTGTTCAGAGCGGCAAGCACTTTCTATAGTACAGAGGGGTCATCTCAGGTGATCAAAGCTATGTGTTTTCTTGCGATGCAGAGATGGCATGAATGTAATGGAGTGCGTACAGATGATAAGGATGTTTCTGTTAAAACGGGCGAAGAGAGACCTGTAATTCTTGCTACGAGGAATGCGCATAAATCGTTTATTTATGCAGATATGCTTCTTGGTTTTGATATTAAGTGGATGTATCCAGAACGGGAAGATTATTCTCTTTGTAAGTGTGAATTGACACCGGAAGAGTTGGATGATTATATCAAGGAAATAGTCAATGAGAATGCTGGAAAGGTCGGCATTGCTGCAGTATATGTTACATCGCCAGACTATCTTGGGAATATACTTGATATAGAAGGGTTAGCAACGGTAGCTCACAAGTATGATATTCCGTTATTAGTTGATAATGCGCATGGAGCATACCTTAAGTTTATTGAAAATAATAATCAAAATTCCTTGAAAAAGGATTTGCATCCGATAACTCTTGGGGCTGATATGACAGCTGACTCTGCTCATAAAACATTGCCTGTTCTGACGGGTGGAGCGTATTTACATATATCTAAAGATTCGTTATTTTTTAGAAAGCATTTTAATGACAGAGGTGGCGCTCAGTCTTCTCAGGAATTTGAGCAGGAAGTACGAAGGGCTCTTCTAATGTTTGGCTCCACCAGTCCATCATATATGATTATGGAGTCCCTTGACGAGGCATTAAATAGAATCAAGACTGAGGATTATATAAAGACAGAGAAGAGAGTTGCTGAGTTAGAAAATAAACTTACCAGCATTGGATATAAACTGTTAAATGATAATGAACCACTTAAGATTGTCGTTGATTTAAGAGGACTATCAATTAGCGGAAATGAATTATCTGATAAGCTCAGAAAAAAGGGGTTAGAGTGCGAATACGCTGATCCGGATTTCTTAGTAACTATGTGGTCCCCATTCAATGAGTATCCTAAGGACTATGATGAGTTTAAGGAAGCTATGTCTAAAATATGGGGCGAATTGGATTGGTCGGAAGAAGAAGGAGATGGCAGTGGTTTTAATGGGATTGTAATAGAGGATTACAAACTCCCTGATGTTAAGTATCAACCATACGAGGTTAAGTTCCTTTCTCACAAAAAGGCGAAGGTTGATGATAGTCTGATCGGGAAGGTTGTGGCGGACACATCTGTTTCCTGCCCACCTGCTGTATCACCGATTGTCGCAGGTGAAATTGTAGAGGAAGAGATAATAAAAATTCTAAAGTATTATGGTATTGATGAGATTGAAGTGCTTGGATAAATGGAGCGATTCCTTTATAATATAGCAAGACACGTTTAATCCTAGGTTATTAAGATAGGAGAATTGGTATGAATGAGAATATAGTTAAGAGAAATGAACTTCTGGCTCAGAAGGTTATTAAGGGTCTGGAATCTAGAAATATGACAGGTTACTATGCTGCTTCTAAAGAGGAGGCGGTTAAGAAGGCTCTCGAACTTATCCCCGAGGGTTCATCGGTTACTATGGGTGGTGCCATGAGTGCTCACGAAGTAGGACTTGTAGATGTGCTTAAAAATGGTAACTATAATTTTATAGATAGAGATGCATATGAGGATAAGCGTGCTGCCATGCTGATGGCATATGACGCAGATGTATTTTTGGCAAGTGCAAATGCCATGACAGAGGATGGAGTTATCGTTAATATTGATGGTAATTCAAACCGTGTATCCGCTATTGCTCAGGGGCCGAAGAAGGTCGTGTTCATTGTTGGCATGAATAAGATATGCAATGATGTGGATGGCGCTATGAAGAGAGCTCGAAACGTGGCTGCTCCTATTAATGCACAGAGGTTTGGTCTTTCCACACCGTGTTCCAAAACAGGTTCATGCATGAACTGTAAATCGCCTGACACAATTTGCTGTCAGATACTTATAACAAGATTTTCAAGACATGAAGGACGTATCCACGTAATTCTTGTAAATGATAATCTAGGATTTTAATACAATGCTCGATTGCATAAAAATCGAGCGTGGAGGGAAAAATGGTTGTTAGAGAAGAAGTAAGAAAAATGAAGACAGTTGCACCACTTGTTGCAGCAACAAGTAACGAAGCTAGGTGCAAAGCTCTTAAGATAATAGCAGAGAGATTAGTAGAAAAGAAAGATGAAATCTTTGCGGAAAATAAAAAGGATTTGGACTACGCTGCTGAAAATGGTGTTGCAGCTCCAATTGTAAAAAGACTTAAGTTTGACGAAGGAAAGCTAAGAGATGTAGTTGCGGGAATTGAGCAACTTATAACTCTGGAGGATCCTATCGGAAAAGTTACTCTTGATAGAGAACTGGATGAAGGACTGAGACTTACACGTATAACATGCCCTATTGGAGTTATCGGAGTTATCTTCGAGGCAAGACCAGATGCGCTGGTTCAGATTTCATCACTCTGTATTCGAAGTGGTAACTGCCCAGTTCTCAAATGTGGAAAAGAAACTACATATACCAACAGAATTCTTTTTGGAATCATTTACGATGCAGTTCTTGAGGCTGGTTTCCCTTCAGGGTGTATGCTCCAAGTGGAACAGCATAACGAGATAGACGAGCTTCTTACATGCGATGGCCTTGTGGATCTTCTCATCCCACGTGGTTCCAATGCATTCGTAAGATACATAATGGACAATACCCACATTCCAGTAATGGGACACGCAGATGGCATTTGTCACATCTATGTTGATAAGGATGCGGATTTCGAGAAGGCTATTTCAGTAATCGTTGATGCTAAGATTCAGTATACAGCTGCCTGCAATGCAGTTGAGACATTGCTCGTTCATAGGGATATAGCGAAGGAATTCCTTCCAAAGCTGGCGAAGGCTCTTGAAGAAAACAAGGTTAAGCTGAGAGGAACAAAAGAGGTTACAGATATCCTTGATTCGAGTTTCACATCTTCGGATGCAGAGACAGCTTACGAAACAATTGATGAGTCAGAGTTCAAAGAGTATCTAGCGCTCATTGTTTCGGCTAAATTAGTGGGCGGAGTTGATGAGGCTATTGATCATATAAACCTTCATGGCTCGCATCATACAGATGCTATAATAACAGAAAATAGTGATACAGCAGACAGATTCCTTCAGCTGGTAGATAGTGCAGGAGTTTATCAGAATTGCTCGACTAGATTTGCGGATGGTTTCAGATACGGCTTCGGAGCCGAGGTTGGAATCAGCACCAGCAAGATTCATGCTAGAGGACCTGTAGGACTCGAAGGACTTGTGACATATAAATATAAGCTTGTTGGCCATGGACAGATAGTTGGAGACTATGCAAGCGGAAAGAGTAGTTTCCATTTTAAAGATTTGTAGAATGCATCTTGTATTATAAGGAGAAGATGATTGGCTGGGGTTAATTCACAAATTGAATTCAATGATATGGTTAATATCATTATCAGTATATGGGGAAATGTATTCATTCTTGTTATGATTTTTTCACTGTACATCAGCAAGAACCATGATAAGAATAATAAGAACATAAAAAACATTTCTATCCCATATACAGATGAAATACTGATTTTTTACATACTGATTTTCTTCTATAATCTGTTTTATGCGATTATCAGCATGATTGAAATCACAGATATAGCATATGCAAAACAAGCTTATCTGACGGCCACATTTCTTTACTATATAGTTGGCGCTATGTTGATGTTTTTGTTCTTCTGGTTCTGTAAGAAGTATGTAGCGGATCCGATGAATGATAAGATCCTTGATGTTTCAATCAAAGTGATGACGACTATTCAGGTAATTCTTCTGGTGCTACTCGTCGTAAATATTTTCACAGGCATTATTTTTTATTATGACGATATAGAGGGTTATAAGCATGGTTGGGGATATTTTGTGTGGCAGGGCTACATAGCAGCGGCACTAACTTTTCTGCTGATACTTCTATTTATCAGATTCAGAAGGCTTAACAGCTTACTTAAATACATTTTGGGAATAGTTGTAACACTTCCTATTATGGCAATTACTTTTGATTTGATATTTGAATATGCAAACTTTAACAATGCATTTATTATAATTGCCGCACTGCTAATTTACCTACAGTATGAAAATTACAGAGCAATGTATTCCATTGAGACGGTTCTTCAAATGGAAGATGCCCAGAAGAAACTGATGATGGATCAGATTAAACCGCATTTCCTACATAACTCGCTGAACTCGATTATCTACTATATAGATAAGGATCCGAAGAAAGCGAAGGAGGCTTTGGTCAATTTTTCAAAGTATTTGAGGACGAACCTCGATTCAGTTAATACTGAGGACCTTATTCCAGTTTCTGAGGAACTGGAACATACAAAGGTTTATCTGGCACTGGAAAAACTCAGATTTGAAGACAAACTCAATATAGAATATGACATACAAGATGAAAATTTCATGGTTCCAACACTCAGTATTCAGCCAATGGTTGAAAATGCAGTCAAACACGGAATCAGAAAAAGTGAGACCGGAAGTGGAACGGTAAAAATTTCCACAAAAGAAACAGAGAATCATCATATTATAACAATTCAGGATGATGGGGCAGGTTTCAACACAGCTATGTTGGCAACTATAGATGACTCGCATATTGGAGTCAAAAGTGTAATGCGGCGATTGATACTTGAGTGTAATGGTACTCTTGAGTTTGAAAGCAGCGAAGGCAGAGGTACGATATGCACCATAAGAATCCCCAAAAATTAGTTTTAGATAAGGTAGATTAGAAATGAGAATTCTTGTAATTGACGATGAACGTCCAGCTCTTGAGTTGATGTTAGAAACTGTTGAAAAACTTTGCCCAGATGATGAGGTAGTACCATTCAGAGAGGCAAGAGATGTTCTTGAGTACATTAAAAGTGAAGAGATTGATGTTGCATTTCTGGATATAGAACTTGGAAAGATATCAGGAATAGAACTTGCAATAAATATCAAAAAGTATTCGCCTAGATGTAACATTATATTTGTCACCAGCTATTCTAAGTATGGAACAGAAAGCTTTAGAGCAAGACCAAGTGGATATTTGACAAAACCATATACTGAGGATGAGATACGAAGAGAACTGGATAATCTGAGATACCCTATTTTAGAACAAGATGAAGTAGAAGAAAAAACAGATATAAAGGGAATCGGTGATAAGAAACTTAAATGTACTACATTTGGTAATTTTATTGTATATAAAGAGAATGGAGAGGTTATGACATTCTCTAGGACAAAGTCAAAGGAACTGTTGGCATATCTTATAGATTGTATAGGCTTCCCGATTACTTCAAATGAGATAGCGTATGATCTTTACGAAGTTAGTCTCGATAAGCAGATGTCAAAAAATATATCTAAAGTTATTATTGGACTTATGGATGACCTGAAAAAAGAAGGTTATGAGGGTGTTGTTATTAAGCAGAATCGGCAACTCTATATCAATAAGGACAGAATTAGTTGTGATATATATGATGCAATTAATGGAGATGTTAAAGCGCTAAATTCTTTCCGGGGAGATTATATGATAGAATATTCCTGGGCAGAAATAAGTGATACAGTTGCAAAAATAAAGGATATGAAAAACTAAAGATGAATTAAGAAAAAGTTCGCTTGATCAAGCGAACTTTTTTTATGGATATAAAGTGCTATGAGAGGAGAAAAATGGGGAACTAGTCAATCTATAATTCAAGTATGATGACAAAAAATATACATACAATAAACTTAATATTTGCGGTAGTCGGATTAGTGTTATCTATACTTGGCTTGGTTCAAATTCTTATTGACCGATTTTTAGATAAAAGACTTAGAAGATTTTTTAGAATATGTTTTTCCATCTTGTGCTTTTATACATCCTGTATTATAGCGAGAGAATTTGTACATGATAAAGTTGGGGGCGAATGGGTTGCAGTATCCCGATCAGTATTATTTGGACAAGCAGCTTTAGCTTCGATACTAACAGTTTTATTGACAATTCTGATTCTTATTCAAAGTGGAAAGAACAAATGGTGGAAGAATGGGATATTCTATGTGTCTTTTACACTGTGGCTAATCTATATAGTGTTGCTAGTTTCGAATCTGTTTGTGGGAATTATATATACAGTTGATGAGAACAACATATATTCAAGAGGTGATTATTTTTATCTTCAGATAATTCCAACTATTCTTATAATGACTGTTAATATAATTGCGCTTTTTATGAATCGAGAGGTGCTTTCTTCAAAACAAAAGATGGCATTTTCCGTGTATTCAGTTGTACCAATGGTGGCAATGATCATACAATCCAAAGTTTTTGGCGTGCATTTTATTGCTCTTAGTACGGTCCTTGCAACATTATTTACTGTTTCTTATATAATTGCGGATCAAACGGAACGATATTATGTTCAACAATCAGAAAATGCACAGCTAAAAATTGATCTTTTATTAGCACAGATACAGCCGCATTTTCTGTATAACTCTTTATTAGCTATAAAGTATTTGTGCAAGAATGAACCACAAAAGGCTGTGGAAGGAATAGATGATTTTACTATATACCTAAGGCACAATATGGATTCAATAACAATAGATACGCCGATACCTTTTGAGGAGGAACTGAAGCATGTTAAAAGTTTTCTTGCTTTGCAAAAACTTCGTTTCGAAGAAAAGCTGAATATTGTATACGATATTGAATATACGGATTTCAGTTTGCCTACTCTTACGCTTCAACCACTAGTTGAAAATGCGGTTTATTATGGCGTGCGACGAAATGAGAATGGAGAGGGAACAGTTACAGTTAGAACAAGAAAGCGCGATGGTTATGTGGAAGTATCAGTTGAAGATAATGGTCCGGGATTTGTGACAAAATCTTTTCCGGATGAAGAGGAAAAAACACATATGGGAATACAAAATGTTAGAGAACGACTAAAGAGGGTTTCCGATGGAGAACTAAGGATAGATTCTGAACTTGGGAAAGGAACTGTTGCGACGATAATTATACGTGATGATTAGTAGGAGAACTAAGGAGAACTATGGGGGTGTTTGGAGAATTCCAGAGTATATAATGAAAACATGTTTTAGTAGTTGGCCGAATTTTGAAAGGAGAGAAAGATATGGAAATAGCAAAACGGGGATTATTTAAGAAAAACCTTGCCTGGCTTTTGGCCGTGGCTATGGTTATTGGTGTGATACCAGCAATGGCAAAGCCGATGGAGGTTCATGCTGCGGGGTATGTTATAGATGCGGCTTATTTTGCAGGTATAGGGGATTTTAGATTAGGAGAAACTGACACGAATGGTTCGTTCACATTTGATTATGTTAAGCAGCTATCAGGAGCACCAGCTAATGCCACTTTAGTAAGTTGGTACGCTGCTGAAAATAATTTATCGGAAGTGTCTTATAGTAATGGAAAATGGACAATTACTAAATATGAGCCAGGTGACGCTATATATATTCGAATAGGAGAAGGAAATAATGATATAATAGAAGTTACCTTTCAGGGAATACTTCACACGCATACTTGGGATAATACTTGGACCACTGATGCAACATACCATTGGCATGCATGCACAGCTGAAGGTTGTGATGGGTCTGAATCTTCAAAAAAGGATAAGGCTGAACATATATGGGTGACAAAATATAATAATGAAAAACATTGGCAGGAGTGTTCAGTTTGTGGCAAAAAAAAGGACGAAACTACTCACACTTTGTCATGGGTAACAACTGATGCCAATCAACATTGGCAAAAATGTAGTGGTTGTAATTATACAACAACTAAGGCTAATCATAATTGGAAAGATACACATAATGAAACACAGCATTGGCAGTATTGTGATGTGTGTCAAAAAACTAGGAATAAAGAAAATCATATATATGGAACTAGCGGTACAGATACATCTTACTATACATGTACTAACGCGGGATGTGGATATGTTAATAATACAAGAAAAGCTGATTATGACGCAGCAGCAAATGTAAGAGCAATGATTACGGCTCTCCCAGATCCTACCGAAGTTACGCTCGATGATGATGCTGATATAAAAGCTGCTAGAACTGCATACAATGCTCTTAATGATACTGCAGAGTCTCTGATATCAGATACTGATGTTAAAAAACTTAAAGATAATGAAGATTATTATGCAGCATTGTTTGTAGAAACAAAGATAAATGCTATTCCAGAATTATCTGAAATAACTTCAGAAGATAAAGATGTAATAGATGAAGCTAGAGCTGCGTATGATAAATTATCTGATGATCAAGAGGCTCTTGTGAGTGAAGAGGCAAAAACAAAGCTTACTGATTCAGAAGATTATTATGCAGCAGCTGTAGTAAGAGAAAAGATAGAGGCGTTGCCAGATGAGATTACAGCAGATAATCTGGCTGATGCCAAAACAGCTATTTCAGCAGCGCGTAGTGCTTATGATGCACTTAACGAAACTCGTCAGGGTATTGTTGGTGAAGAGGCATATGATAAACTTGCAGACTTAGAAATGGATGTTGTTAAGTTTATGATCAATGCATTACCAGAGGCTGGCAAAATCAAGACTACTGACAAGGCAGCGATTGAAGCAGCACGTGCTGAATATGAAGCATTACCAACACAGGCACAGAAGGATGAATTCCCAGAAGATGTACTGCAAAAACTCATTGATGCTGAGTCAGAATTAGAAGCTCGATTTGTTGAGGAAGCAATTGATAATCTTCCAGATGCATTTGATGTTGCCAGTACAGATGCTGCTGAAATAAACGCAGTAAGTGCTGATTATAATGCATTATCAGATGAACAAAAAGAAATGATTGACGAGGAGTTAAGAGACAAGCTTGCAGAGGTTGAAAAGAAGCTTAATGCTCGTCTTGTGGAAGATGTTCTTAAAGCTCTTCATATTAAGAGAAATGTTAAAAATACAGATAAGGCGGCTATAGAGGCGGCACGCGAGGCATATGATGCTTTATCTGATGAAGAAAAAGCTATGGTTAATCCTGATCTTGTCAGCAGACTTATAGCTGATGAGGAAGAAGTTATCAAGAAGATGCTTGATGCACTTCCAGCGGATACAACAACTCCTGAATATGCAGAACAGGTTGAGGCAATCAAGAAGGCATATGATGAATTATCAGATGAGCAGAAGGAAGATCTTGGTGAAGATGTTGCTGACGAAATAAATGATGCGAATGACAAGGTTCAGGAAGCAAAATTTATAAATGCGGTTGATGCCATACCTTCACCTATTACTGTAGATAATAAAGATGTTGCAAAGACAGCTATTGATAAAGCAAAAGCAGAATATGATAAACTTTCCGATAAACAGAAAGAAGATTTAGATGAAATAGAAATTGATAATCCTGTTGAAAAGCTGAATAATGCTGAAAAGGATTATGTAAAAGCAATGATTGCTGCAGTAGAACCGATAACAGGTGATGATGCAGATATAACAAGAATAAATGCTGCAAAAGCAGCGTATAATGCACTTACTGAGGCTCAGAAAGCAGAACTTGAAGCTGATCGTCAGCAGGCAATGGGTGATGATTATAAGGACGTATTATCAGAACTCGAAGATGCAGAGAAGAAGCATGAAGAAGAGCAGGTTAAAGATCTGATAGATGCAATTCTAACTCCTATTGATAGTACTGATGCAGCAACAAAGAAAGCTATTGATGATGCACGCGAAGCATATGATGCACTTTCTCCTGAGCAGAAAGCAAATGTAGACAATTCTGAAGATGGCTCTGGTGAGAATTATAACGAAGTACTTAAAGATGCCGAGAAAGACTTCGTAAAGGATATGGTTTCTAATATCGCAAAACCTGATTCTGCTACTCAGACTCAGGATGAATTAGATGATATCAAAGATGCAATCGATGCTGCTAAGGAAGCATATGATGCTCTTACAGATGAAGAAAAGGAAGAGTTAGCAGCAGACCCTGCAACAGATCCTGCAAAGGCACTTGATGAATTAAATGATGAATATGCAGAAGAAACTGTAAAGGAAATGGTAGCTGCTATTGATAACCCTGACGCTGATACACAGGATACAGAAGCAATAGATAAGATAAAAGATGCAATAGATGCAGCACAGGATGCTTATGATAATCTGACTGATAAGCAGAAGGAAGATTTAGCGAAAGATCCTACAACAGATCCTGCTGAAAAGCTTGAAGCTTTAGAGGATAAGTACGAAGAAGAAGCTGTAAAGGATATGATCAAGAACATTCCTGATATGTCAGGTGATATGACAGATGAGGAAATAAAGGATGCTAAGGAAGCAATCGATGCAGCACGTGAAGCGTATGATGCTCTATCAGATGAACAGAAGGCAAACGTTGATGCTGCAAAGGATCCTACGACAGGTGAAAACTATGATGATATGCTTGAAGAAGCTGAGGTTGATGTAGTTGAGAAGATGATTGAGGCTCTTCCAGATGATATCTCTACAGCTGATAAAGATGCTATAGATGAAGCTCGAGAAGCATATGAGAAGTTATCACCAGATCAGAAGGCGGCTGTAGATAAGGATGACTTAGATAAACTTGAAGAGGCAGAAGAGAAGTATGCTGAGGAGAAGGATAAAGAAGATACAGCAGCTGCAAATGCAGTAACATCAGCAATTAATAAACTTCCATCTGCAGATAATGTTAAGCTTAGTGATAAAGATGCCATTGAGGCTGCACGTAAGGCTTATAACTCATTAACAGCTGATCAGAAGAAGAAAGTTAGTGCTGCAACTCTTAAGAAACTTACAGATGCTGAAGCAGCTCTTAAGAAACTTCAGGATGAAGCTAATAAGAAGGATGATTCAGATAAGAAGAAAGACGAGTATAAAGAAGAGTGGCATAATGGTCAGTGGTACGATAAAGACGGTAAAGCTACTTACAAACCTAAGGGAGAATGGAAGAAGAATTCAACAGGTTGGTGGTATGAAGATACTGCAGGTTGGTATCCAAAGAGCCAGTGGCAGAAGATAGACGGTAAGTGGTATTACTTCGATGCAAGTGGTTACATGGCTGCAAATGAGTGGGTAGATGGTTACTGGCTCAGCAGTGATGGATCATGGACATACGAACCACGTGGCTCATGGAAACTAAATTCAACAGGTTGGTGGTATGAAGATACTGCAGGCTGGTATCCAAAGAACCAGTGGCAGAAGATAGATGGCAAGTGGTATTACTTTAACAGTGACGGATATATGGCATCAAATCAGAATATCGGACAATGGAGAGTAGGCTCAGACGGAGCTTGGGTTGAATAAAACTAAATAAAAGAAAGCTTAAATAAAACTTTCTCTCTTTGGGTGGGTCAGGAAAAATCTTGGCCCGCCCTTTTTATTAGCGAGATAATATATTGACTAATTCTTCTGGTGTTTCCGCAAATGTGGTTGCGCCTTCTTTAATAAGGAATTCTTTGTCGCGGAAGCCCCATAGAACTGAAATGCATGGTAGATCTGAATTACGAGCTGTTTGAAGATCTACTTCGGAGTCTCCAATATAGATAGATTCTTCTTTGGTGCTTCCTAGTTCATTTAAAGCCTGTTCCACCATATCTGGAGCGGGCTTTCTTTTTATTCCTTCACGTTCGCCTATAGCTACATCTACATATTCGCTGAAGAATCTTTCGTTTAATTCTTTGACAGCGGAGTCGATTTTGTTGGAAACGATGGCCATTTTGTAGCCTAAGTCTTTTAGTTTCTTCATCGCGTCGACTATGCCGTCATAAGGGCATGTATTATCGAGACAATGAGCGTCGTAATGTTCTTTGAAGATAGGAAGCATCTCGTCTATAGTTTCGGAAGAGGTTCCTTCTGTGACGGCACATTCAAGTGCGTACCTTATACCGCTTCCAAAGAATTGGCGGTACTCCTCTATGGTGTGTTCTGGCATGTTGTATTTTCGTAGGACATAATTTACGGAGTCCCTTAAATCAATAAGAGTGTTTAATACAGTTCCGTCCATATCCCAAACTATTGTAGTGATCATATTTCTGTCATCCTTTCTACTAGTTTATTAACCTGGGGATTAGTGTAAATTATTCAATCTCAGTTGGCAAGGGGTGTTTATATAAAACGTAAATCATCTTGAAATAAATAAGTCATAGTGTTTTAATATACATGAACATCAAAAATCATATGTAACTATTAAGCCTGTTTTTCGGAAGAAAAGGAGGTCGGATTTATGATGTTTAAGTTAATTCATCCTGTGACCTCCGAAGCTTCATGAAATAGGATTTTATGACTGAAAGTACGGAGGATAAATGTGTCAGAAAAAATACACGATTAGAAACCATGTGGTTTTCGGACTTGTGATGAGAAGACCTAACATAGCAAAAAAATGTCTTGAAACCATATTGGGTAAAGAAATTACAAAATTAAATATTATTGAAACCGAGAAAAGCGAAGAGGTTTCGCCTGATATACATGGTGTCCGGTTTGATGTTTATTGTGAAAATGAAGATACCGTATATGATGTAGAACTTCAGGCATATGAAATTACAGACTTGGGTAAACGTACTAGATACTATCAGGATATGATGGATATGACTCTTTTGGAAAAAGGAGAACCTTATTCGTCGCTAAAGAAGAACATAGTAATATTCATTTGTACATTTGATCCATATGAAAAGGGACGTCATTTGTATAGTTTTGGAAATAGGTGCGAACAGGATGCATCTGTTAAATTAGACGACGGCACAACAAAAATTATACTTAATACAAAAGGTACAATGGAAGACATACCTAAAGAATTGAAATTGTTTTTGGATTATATTGAAACAGATAAGGTACTGGATAGTTACACGCGAGAAGTTGATAATGCAGTTAAGGAAATCCAGAATGATAAAAGATGGAGGGCTAATATAATGACCTTTGAACAAGTTATAAAAGATGCTGCATTTCAAGCTAAGAATGAAGGGAAAGCTGAAGGAATAAGTGAGGAAAAAAAAGAAACGGTTTCTCGAATGATAAAAATGGGAGAGTTTTCGGATGATACTATTTGTAAGATAGTCGATCTTTCCTCAGATGAACTAGATAGGATTAAAGAATCTTTATAATCTTAAAACCATGATTTTATGTGTGGGGCAGGATGAATCCTGCCCCATCTTTTTATTTGATAATAAATGTCTTATATATTATACTTGTCCTTTGGGAAAATTGTGAGAAAATTAGAAAGTTGTTGTTATGGAAAAGTTAGATGAAACAAAGATTTCGGATGAAAAGTTTATAGATGATGAGGAAGTTGCAAGGGATAATAAGATGGGTACCCTGCCTGTCAAGAAGCTGATAGTTTCTATGTCACTTCCTATGATGGTTTCGATGCTGGTACAGGCGCTGTATAACATCGTTGATAGTATTTTTGTTTCATGGCTAAGTGAGGATGCGCTGACAGCTGTTACGCTTGCATTCCCTCTGCAGATGATGATCATCTCTGTGGGAAGTGGTACGGGGGTAGGTATAAATGCCCTCCTCTCTAAAGCTCTTGGTGAAAAGAAACAGAAGCGTGCCAACAAGGCGGCTAATAATGGTCTGCTTCTTACACTCCTCAGCTTTATAGTTTTTGTGGCTGTGGGACTTTTTGTAGCTGAGCCTTTTATCAAGTCTCAGACAGACAGTATTAATATTGCAAATATGGGTACAGTTTATCTGTTTACTTGCTGTACCTTATCGCTAGGTGTGTTCTTCCAGATGACATTTGAAAGGCTCCTGCAGTCTACGGGCAGAACGCATCTTAGCATGATTTCACAGATGACAGGAGCTATCATTAACATCATTTTCGATCCGATTTTTATTTTTGGATATTTTGGAATCGAATCAATGGGTGTTATTGGTGCGGCATTTGCGACGGTGCTTGGACAATCAGTTGCCGCAATAGTAGGACTTATTCTGAATATCAAATATAATCCGGATATTAAGATTTCGTTTAGACGCATGTTCAAGCCGTCATGGAAGACAATCGGACGTATATATGCGGTTGGCGTACCTTCTATACTTATGATGGCCATAGGTTCGGTTATGTCATATTGCATGAACCAGATTCTGGGTATTTTCTCCAGTACTGCGGTTGCAGTTTTCGGAGCGTACTTCAAACTCCAGAGTTTTATATTCATGCCAATTTTTGGACTGAATAATGGACTCATTCCAGTTCTTGCTTATAACTACGGCGCTAAAAGCAGAGAAAGAATTAAAGAAGCGGTTAGTTTCAGTATGAAGCTTGCTCTCTCGATAATGGTTTGTGGAACTATTGTTTTCTGGGTTATTCCAGAGGTGCTACTTAGTTTCTTCAAAGCCTCGGGCTACATGCTGAGTATTGGTGTGCCGGCACTTCGTATAATCAGCCTGTCATTCCCTATCGCTGCTTTATGTATTGCGATGGGCTCAATGTTCCAGGCATTTTCAAAGAGTAAATACTCACTTATCGTTTCAGTTGGAAGACAGCTGGTTGTACTTATTCCTGTTGCATGGCTTCTTGCCCAGACTGGAAAAGTGCAGAATGTCTGGTGGGCATTTCCAATCGCGGAAATTATGTCATTAATTTTGTCGGTATATTTCTATAGAAGAATTAATAAAAATATAGTTATGAAACTTTGATTTAAGGTTAGGGTATGGCAAGTAAGAAGAAAAAACAAAAGGAAAAAGAGAAGAAGTATAGTGGGTTTGATATTGCGAGGTTTGTGATTCTTAGTATTGCCCTTGTGATAGAAGGCATTCTTTTTGTTGTTTTTTTGGGTTATACAAGGTATCTGATTGATACTTATGAAAAATATTATCAGATGGGTTATGAGATTGGTGTTGCAGGCATTGTTATCTCGGCCCTTTTTATAGCTGCAACAATCACTGGACTTGTTATGACCAAGCTGAAGAAGCATGGTGTTCTGTTTACGGAGCTTCTTCTTAAGATTGGTCTTTTTTGTATTTTCATTGCGGTGGTTGTTAGTGGCGAGGATACGGGGCATTCGCCTAGAAATGCATTTATCATCATAGGTGCACTTTCTATTCTCTTTGCTGTTTGGGCCTTCAGTATTAGTTTTAGAAATGTCAAAAATCAAGTTGTTACTACTAAAGGTCCGTTTAAATATTTTGATAAGTTTGATATAGAACAGCTTTATAAAAAGGCGGAGGAAGAATATCTTTATCTTTACGAAAAGAATAAGGAAGACCTTGTTGAAGAGGATAAGATTCGCATTTATGACAATGCCGCGAATGAGATTACATATTTCATAACCTGGCTCATAAGAAGAGAACTTATAGCGGGTAAGCTTCGTAAAAAGATTAGCGAAGAGACAATAGAGGCTTTTAAAAATAAGACTGTGAATCCGACTCTTTTTGTGCGTAATGAACTTGATTTTTCACTTGCCCGGGAAGATATTAATCAAAACATTCTTTTCTTTATAGATGGCTATTTAGGAAAGCCAAAACAGAAGACACATATTTTCTCACATAAGGACCGTGCAAAATATTTTTTCGATTATTATATGTACGTTGTTCCTAAGAATGAGAAGGGGCAGCCACTTAGGTATACCTTTGATTTTTCTTGGGAGACTTATGAGAAACTTGAGAAGGTTATAGATGAGAGGTATGAGGATGCTCTCCTCATTGAAAGTGAGGGAAGGAGTAGTACCAGCCACGACAAGGGAAGCATTTATTCAAATGTATTCAATACGGAAATCAAGGTCAAAGCTATAGGGAATGTAACCGACGAATATACTGAGAGATGCAAGGCTGCGTTTGATGATTATTCTTCAAAGCTAAGTGACGAGCTTTTGAAGGAGGCCTTCGAGGTTGTAAAGAAAGATGTGCCTATCGAGAAAGATTATCTTCGCGGAAATATCACGCCTTCTTTTATGAATATTTTCGAGCCGAAGAATCCGGAGGAGGTGGCATTTTCTGTATTTGCTGCCGTGACGGATAGAGATAATACACTTCTGAATGCATTTAATGAGAAAAAGATATCGAATGGAGAAGAGCCTACTACAATGCTCCAGGTGTTTATTGGATGGATAATTCGTAATGAGGTTTTGGTGGCTGTTTATCCGATTGATAAAGAATGCAATCCATGGGATTTTGAAAGAGATCTTTCGTATAGAAAGAAGATTGTCGGACAGTTCGAGATGGTTGAGAAGCAGTTGACTGTTGAGGGTATGAATGATCCGAAGACTGAGGAAATAGCAGTACCATCCTGTATGGTGGATTTGATAGATTATTATATTTCTATGATGGAAGCTATGATAGCTGAAGGCTTAGCAGACTCCTACAAAGTAAGGCCAGAATGCAAACCAATGTCAGCTGATCCATACAAATTAGTTTTCGAGGCGCGTAAGAAAGATGCTTATGACAGAATTGTATTCAAGGAAGAACTACCCGTGAAATAAGTCAGTAGGGACAGATTTTGGAGTCAACGGGACCTGACCCCATTGACTTACAGTTTGCGACATAATTGTTGCAATTCGCGACATATAAAAAATTAATTTGAAGATTTAAGGTAATCTTAAGGAAAAGTTTAATATTATGTAATAGTATTCATATATTATAATCAAGTAACATTTAGACGAAGGTGAAAGGAAAGAGGAAATGGAAAACACAGAGCCAAAGAAGAAAATGGACTGGAACGAGAAGTATGGTAAAAAGAACAAGAAGAAGATGGGCAAGAAGGGCGTTATCATTATCGTGGCGATAATTCTTGTGGTTCTTGGACTTGCTACCTATGGATTCTTCAAGGTGAAAGGTGCTTATAATCAGGCCATGGATTCCCTGGGAGATGGAACAATCGTTGAAGAGTATGGTAAGAAGGATATGTCAACATACATCGACGTAACTGGCGAGGTTGAAAGCCAGAATGTTGAGAATATCACAACAACTCTTCAGTACCCTGTTAAAGAGATTAGAGTTAAGGTGGGTGACCATGTTAAGAAGGGTGATGTCGTTTGTGTCATCGATTCTTCTGATATAGATGATCAGATTTCTGATCTTGAGGCACAGGCTTCCGATGAGGATAAGCTGAATGCTAAGGAAATCGAATCTGCCAGCCACACACTCAGCACAACAGCTGCTACAAACGAGAGAACTCTTGATGATGCAAATGTGTCCGTGAGCGAAGCGAAGAAAGCATTTGACGATGCTGATGCTGATTATTATGAGAAGCTGGATGCATACAACAATGCAGTTAATTCAGGTGCGAGCGAGGAAGAGATTGCAGAAAAGAAGGCGGCTCTTGATACGGCTAATTCAACCTGGTATGAGAAGCAGTATGCTTATGATCAGGCAACAAGTGCTTACAATGATACGGTTGAGAAAAATTCAGAAACTTATCAGTCTGCAAAGGATACAGCAGACATTACATATATTAGTAATACAAAATCTTATTCTGCTACAGCAACATCACTTGCTAAGTATTACAAGATGAAAGCTAAAACAGAAATCATTGCTGAGACAAGCGGTGTTGTTACATCTATCTCTGCAGTTGAAGGAGTTATTCCAAGTGGTGCAATCATGACTATTGAGGATGATAAAAACCTCGAGTTAAATGTAGGTATCAAGGAGAAAGATTACTTCGCTGTTAAAGAGGGCATGTCAGTTGAGCTTACAAATAGTTCTCTTGATAATGTTAAAGGTTCAGGTAAAGTAGCGAGCATAAATAATTTCTCATCTGCTGATACAACTTCAGTAGCTGCAGCAGCTGGAGCTGCACAGGGTGCGGTAGCTGATAATACATTCAAGGCAAAGATCACTATTACAGATTTTACTGATATGTTGATTGGTATGAAGGTTAAAGCTCGTATTGATACAGGCGAGGAGATGACAACAGAGGCAGTTCCTTATACAGCAATAATATCAGATGCATATGGCGACTATGTTTATGTTGCTGAGCCTGCTGGAAGTGGTATGTACACAGTTGCTAAGAAAGAAGTCACAAAGGGTATGAGTGGAGATTATTACACTCAGGTCGAAAGTGACGAGCTTGAAGAGGGCGACCTTGTTATTGCTTATCCAAGTACAGTTAAGGAAAATGACATCATTACGATCAATGAAGATGATAAGGATTCCGACACTGATAAGAATGAAACAAAGGACGAGAGTAAAGACGATAAGAAAGACGAGAAAAAAGATAAAGAATAAGAGGATGTGTGCATAATGGATAAAGTAATCGAAATGCAGCACATCAATAAGAAATACTATGAAGGTATGGAAAATGAGCTGCATATACTTCATGATATAGATCTTACGGTGCACGATGGTGAATTTGTTGCCCTGGTCGGAGAATCCGGTTCTGGTAAGTCAACTATGATGAATATCATCGGTGCGCTGGACAGACCTACTTCAGGTCAGTATTTTCTTGCTGGAGAGGACATTTCCACTTTGGATGATGACCGTCTCAGTGAGATAAGAAACAAAGAAATAGGCTTCGTGTTTCAGAGTGCATATATGATTCCTCGTATTTCTGCGGTGGAAAATGTAGAGGTTCCTCTTATGTATGCTGGAATGTCAAGAGGCGAAAGACGAGATAAGGCGATGTACCTCCTGGAAATGGTTGGTATGGGAGAAAGATACAAGCATAAGGCTAATGAGCTTTCTGGTGGTCAGAATCAGAGAGTTGCCATTGCGAGAGCTTTGGCATGCGACCCTTCAATCATACTTGCCGATGAGCCTACCGGTGCTCTCGATTCAAAGACCGGTCACCTTATCATGGATATATTCCATAAGCTTCACGACGAGCAGAAGAAAACTATCGTGCTGATTACGCATAGTAAGGAACTGGCTGCTGAGACACAGAGAATAGTTACTATTAGTGATGGTTTTATTATAAAAGACGAAGAGAATAAGCTCTTCCAGATGAGAAGGGATGCCAGAAAGATGGACCCTAATGCGGACGAGATGAGCTATGCAACAGAGGAAGGGGGTAACAAATAATGACATTTTACGAAAACCTCCGACTTGCGTGGTCATGCGTAAAGTCCAATAAGATGCGTTCTATACTTACAATGCTCGGTATCATCATTGGTATCAGTGCAGTTATAACGATCTCGACTCTGGGATCTTCTCTGAAAGAAACTATTGGTAGTACTTATAGCGATATGATGAGTACAAATCAGCTTGCATTTATGTGGGTAGCCACCTCTGATGAGGCTGAAGAACAGGAGCCACCTGTGGTATTCGACTTAGAGAATACTTATGAATTTAAGGAGGCATTTGCCGGACAGATTTCTTCGGTTAATCTTATGACCGGAGTTGGTACTGGTGATTATCATTATGGTGATGATATTAAGACGGTAAACATTTTGGGTTATTCAGAGGGTTTTTGCGAGTCCAATAATTACGAAGTAATAATGGGACGAGATCTAGAATACCAGGATAGCTTCGACAACAGAAAGGTTTGCGTGGTATCTGCGAACTTTGTTAAATACGCTCTGGGTGGCATGAAGAATCCTATAGGTGAGAAGATAGAAGTTGAAACTTCTGATGGCACTATCGTGACAGCCTACATTATTGGTGTTTACGATATGACCAAGAAGCAGTCATCTATCACAGGAACAGCAGAAAAATCTGATAAAGATAAAGTTACTGATATGATCATTCCTGTTTCTTATGCCTGGGATTTGACAGATACTCCTGAAAGCAAAAGAATGAATGAAGTTCTTTATATTAACGGTGCTCCGGGAGTAGATGGAACTACACTTAAAGAAAATATCACAAATTATTTTGAGTCAAAGAGAGAGGCTGGAAGCGAATACTATCTTCTGATTCAGAGTTTGGAAGAACAGCTTAAGATGATAAGTAAGGTTATGGATGTCATTACAATCATCATTTCCGTAATTGCGGCTATTTCTCTCCTTGTTGGTGGTATCGGCGTTATGAATATTATGCTGGTATCCGTTGTAGAGCGTACAAAAGAAATTGGTATAAGAAAAGCACTTGGTGCTAAGAATAAAGTTATAGAGGCACAGTTCCTGGTTGAGTCAGTTCTTATCTGTGCGATAGGTGGTGTAGTAGGAATACTCCTGGGACTCCTAAATGGTGGTTTGATAGCAGTAATAGCCAAGGCTGTCGTTTCTCAATCTGAGGATTATTCATTCCTCACTATAAACGTAAGCCCACCGATTATGATGATTGTTATATCATTCCTTTTCTCAACATTCGTAGGAATTGTCTTTGGACTCTATCCTGCAAGAAGAGCTGCAAGGCTTTCTCCGATCGATGCACTCCGCTACGAGTAATATAGACTTATTTTCTTATTGACATAGAGAGAGTGGTATTGTATTTTTAGGTTGAATACAGGGTAATGTATTCCAAGAAGTGTTAAAAGGAGAAGGAGTTATGATATTTGACAAGCTTGCAGAAATAATGATGGATCAGTTATCTATTCAACCACAGGACATTACAATTGATACATCTTTTAAAGATGATCTGGCACTGGATTCGCTAGATATATATGATTTAGTGATGGCGCTTGAGGATGAATTCAATGTTGAAATGCCAACTGACAGGCAGGATGAAATTCAGACAATTGAGGATTTAATCCGTATATTGAAAGAGCTCGGAGTTGAAGAGTAAGAAGAAAGAAGGGTAAACCCCTTCTTTTTTTTATTTTGTTGCGCATTTGTTATGCTTTAGGGTGTATACTATTGTGTATAAATAATAAGGAGTTCTTGATATGAAGGATTATGATTTTTCCCAGATGGAACAGCAGTTCCAGTCAATATACAATTCAATGACTTTTGATAATGATCTACCAGATGAGAGAGAAGAGGAAGAAGAAAGAAAGAGAAAAGAAGAACTTGATGGTCAGGCATTTATTCATATGAAGGAAAAAGCAGAGGAATATGCGCAGCAGCCATTTGGTCCAGATATTAAACTGGATGATGCGAAATCAATCTTCCGACCTACCACTGTATATAATTATGTTGAGGTGGATTTAGATAATGATATCAATGTTGAATTCGCTAAGGATTCCATTGGTATTACTATCGCGGGCGGAAATCTAACTCCTGCTGGACGAGAGAGAGCTGCTGATATGCAAGGTAATCTTACGAGGGATGAACAGATTATCTGTAGCAGTCTTACTATGCTGGATACATTTTCAGATAGAGCAAAGACACTTGCGAGATTTAAGGAACAGCTCCTTGCTACGCAGAAAGACCCTAAGGCAAATACTCCTGGTGGAGACAAGGAAGGCCCAGAGGATTATAGAAATCTCCTTTCAGCGATAGATCAGTATATTGCTCTTGATGCAAAGAAGATGAATGGAGATGTTTCTCTGGATCAGTTATCAAAGAAGTTTTCTGAAGTTAATACTTTAGGAACTAAATATCTTATTAGTCATAAGCCTAATATTGTAGGGCATAAAAGTGCGCAGACAGAAGAACGTTATAATATAATTGGTAATCTTGTGGATGACGGAAGAGTTAAAAGGGATGTTATCCATAAAAATATATTTAGTATTAACAAGAATATGAAAAACTCTGAAAAGGGTATTGCATTTGATAATCTGGGTGCTGTAAAGGTTGCTGAGCTTGGACCTAGAGTTTATCAGAAGTATAAATCTGATACGGGTAGAAGTATGGAAGACTATATTGTAATGTCCAAGTATAATAAGGACTTCCAGACAATGTCCGGTAGGTCGAGAATGTACAGATCAGATGTGCTTAATAATCTTAGAAGGGCTACTAGAACTAACCCCGCAATAAGTATAGATGATTATGCATATAATAATAAACCTATAATGAAGCCTGGAAAGTATAGTTCTTATGACTATGCTCAGGCCTATTTAGCTAAGAAGCATATTGATGCGCTGAATAAAAACGGAGTGACATATAGTGACGCAAAGGAGATTAGAAGACAGACTGACCCAGCTGAATTTAATAAACAGGTTAGAGAGCTCTCAGCAAAGCCAGCATTTCAGGCACTAAAGGGCTTCAGACCTAGCACTGTCCTCAATGACTGGGGGTTAGTAGAAGCACATGCAGATAAAAAATGGCGTGAATACCACAATAACTATATGAAGCTGCATAGTGGTTCGATGGATAAGACAATAGCTGCATTAAAGCAGGAACACAGTGTTATGGATCAGCAGCTTATTCTGCAGCTGGCTTATACCTCTATTATGGCTGATTCAAATAATAAAGAGCTGATTGAGACTCTTTATACATTAAATGGACTTGGATTTAAAAGCGACGCAAAAATTGTTGATAGACAGATTAATAATGCAATCCTAAAACAGCTGAGGCAGTCAGGAATAATGGACGAACTGCTTAACCAGCCAATTGAAGATTTACCAAAGTTGCTTGAAAAATTAAATGATCCAAAGATACATAAGGCATTATCAAAGGCAACTAAGAGTGCCGCTCAAAATAGTTTTAAGAAGAGTGTTAATAGGAATAGAGAGGCACAGAAAAAAAATTCAAGAGTTTGGAATAATCATACACGTGTTGAAAGACAGACTCCACAGGCACGTGGACCTCACATGTAAATATAAAAAAGGGGATGTTTTATGAAGGAAGTAGAAGAAAAGAAAGAACCGCTTAAAGGCGAACAACAAAAACAGAATATAGCTAATCAGCCAAAACAACCGGTGAAATCTGATCAGCAAATCCTTGATGAGCGTAATCAAAAGCTTACTCTTCATAATAAGCTGAGTAAGGAGGATCTGGATTGGTTTAACAAAGAATGTACCAGGTGTTTTGATACCTATCTATATCAGTTGAATCGCCGTAGATCTGGAGATAATGCTGTTAAGGCTATGCTTATAGCTGACTATAACATGCCACCTGATAAGGTTATGACTGCAATGTCTGATATGACAGGCGAACAGTTTAAGGCTTATTTCCAGGACTTCCTTAATAGGTATGCTAATCCTAATAAGACTCCCGAGGAAAATATTAGAGAATTAGGTAAGATGAAAGCTCGTATGTATAAAAACATAGGTGAGCTTTCTTTGCCTGTCTTTAAAGAGCCTATAACAATTGAACAGGTTGAAAAGTATCAGGAGACTTTTAATGCTTTTAAGCTGTTTGAAATAGATATGGAACAGGACTACGAGTATCTTGATTCAAAAGATAGATACCCAATTCAGTCAAATGCTTACTTTGAGGGTACAGCTTCGTCAGAGACTTATGCTCAGGATAAAGCAAAGTACATGCTTTATGCTCAGAATATGGTTAATACTCTTTCGGAACTATATAATCCTGAGTACTCGCAGCAAATAAAAGCTGAATTTTTATATACGGTTAAACCATTCTTTATGAAATATAACGGCAAAAAGCTTAAGGATATTTCACCAAAAGAATTTACAAACGGAATGGCTATTTTCGGCGCGCTAGGTTCAAAGAGGAAATCACGAAAGAAAGATGATAATGGAAACTTCATCAGGGAGGAAGAAAATCCAGAATTTGATGAGTATTTACAGGGTAAAAGACCTAACATATCTACAGAGAAAAGTTTGGATGAGAGTCGAACTACTTTTGAGGCTGGTTTAAGAGATTTAAGTAAAGATAGCATTCTGGGTGAAGCGGGTAAATTCCTTAAGGAGGGTATTACTGGGTATGATAATCTGTTTACTCATGAAGTCCTTCATACCGAGAATGTGCTGACTCTTTCTCAGGATACTAAAAATGAGATTATCAAGGCGTATTACAATACCTTACGTGGTATTAATAAAGGGCTTGTTCCTATGCAGCTTTCTCCTGCTGTGAGGGATGAGTTTGATCTTTTTAGAATACCTGGTGGTCTGACTATAAGACAATATGTAGAACAACATTATGCAGGAAAAACACCAGAAGAAAAGCGTCAGGCCATGGTAATTGAGTCCATGCGCAATGTGTTCGATGGTGGCCTGGAAGTTGACTACTTTGAGATAGATAAGGACTATAATTTCACTCGTCAGATGGGTGTAAAGATAAAGGCTGAGAGTGAGCTTGCGAAAGATGAAACTGAGTTTAGTGATTTTCAGAGCAGACTGGACGAAACTCAGAAAGATAGAGAAGACCTGTTTCTGGGTGGAGATGGCAAAGCCATAACTGATGTTCAGAAAATGAGTGAAGAGGAAATTGAATCTGCAGTTCGTCTTTATGATGAGATTGTTGGACCTATGGTTACAAGGGATGCCTATCAGTTTTATAAGGACACTCATCCTTCGTGGTCTGAGTTTGACCAGTTTAAGATTGGTGACCGAACACTCAGAGAAGCAATGGGCAAGGAAAAGTATGATCAAATTCTTGCGCAGGAAAATGGAAAGGATCTCATTAAGGCAGAGATTATCCGTCTAAGTGCAGACCCAGCTGTGCCTTTCTCATTTACAGCCATTAGATACGATCAGATAAAAAAGAAGTTTTCTAATACAGATCCTTTCGAGATCATTAGTGGTGATATTAAAGCGAAGGTTCTCGTTGAGAAACCATATCTTGAGTCTATGGATACTTACAAGAAATGGTTTGCAAAGGAATCATCAATAAATACAAAATCATTCACTAAGGAAGACTGGCAGGATCTTTATAGGGGAGAACTGCGTTCATCTGCAAATTCTGGATTTATTGATTCAGAAAGAATTATTTCTCAGAATGATCTGAAAGGAAAAGTTGATGAAGATATTAAGGCCGAGATGGGCCTTCAGTATGTATATAGTACATTTGGCTCTGAACCTAAGTTCATTCAGCAGTTTGCTGGAGATGCTAATGGTGAGGGAGCTGTTTATAGTGCGGATCAGTTTAAACAATATCTTTATCCGGTAGACTCTGGAAGCTTTACAAATGATGAATTTGCATTGATGGCATTTCTTGTTTCAACCACTCCAGAGGCTATGGAAGGTGATGTCTACCCAGGGGTAGGAAAACATCTTACCAATGAAGAAAAGGTTGAACTAAAGTCCAGTGAGTGGACTAATGACCTTAGAAATGGCGATAAAAATATTGGAAAGTATTTGGGAACAGCAATCAATCCGGCTAGAAAATACACCTCTAAATTGATTGAAATTAATGACCAGGGCAATTCACAGGAACTTGCTTCGGCTGTAGCAAATGGTATAAGCAAAGTGCTGCAGTCCGTAAAGACAGCTAGAGACCTTGATAAGCCGGATGGAGTTTTTGCGTTCAATGGTCATATTCTTAAAGAAACTTTTAACCTTTTGGATGCGCATCCTGATCTTGCTGCAGATGTTGGGGTTTTGCTTCCGGATGGAGATATGGAGTTTGCGAAGGCTACTGTTAAGCTTGTGGAAATGCAAGATGAGTGTTTTATTGCTCAGAATTTCATCGAGAATAATAATTATTTTAGGCAAGCTATGGACCCGGATGAACTTCAGGAGAACGTTGAGAAGATTGCAACCTTTGAGCACTTTGCGTCAAGGTGGAATAAGAGTATAGAAGAATCGCTTGAAGCAACACATAAATCTAAAGATTATAAGAATTACGAGAAAAAGGTTAAAGAGGCTTCAAAAATTGAGGGACTGACTGCGGAAGAACAGCTTGCTTATAAAGAATCCTATAATCTTAAGATGAAGATGGAAGAGTCCGACAATTTAAATGTGGATTCTGAACTTGTTGATGAATTAAATTCTGAAAATCCAACCTATGGATATGCAGAACGTGCAGCGAGCGATATTGAAGCAATAAGAACCATTCTGAATGACCATGTTACGAAGTACAATGAATCCAGAAAGGTTTTTGATAGAGAACAGAGGTGGGTTTATCCGGAGGATATCACCCCTGAAATAAGTGCTGAAAATAGATACATTCATGCGAATGAAGATTTTTATATTCATAGCATACTGAAAAAAATAGCTCCTCGTTTTAGTAAGGAAAGTGTAAAGCGTCTTTTAGATAATTATAAAATGATGGCTGAAACCAAGGAGGACTGGAAAGCACGAAATAGTCTGGATGATATGACTGGTGGTCCTTCGACAAACAATAAACCTGAAGCAATTGAATATGCTGTGAAAATTATTATGGATGAGCTTCAGCTTCATCCATATGGAGATCCTTCTCTCGAGGATTTAAGAGAAGAAATAGAAAGTATTAAGTCTCCTCTTGAGAGTGATCTGGAAGATATTATTGAATATCCTCACGAGAAAGAGATAAATAAGCTGAAAGCCACGGAAAAAAGTGATGTTAATAAAGAGCTTCTTGATAGGGTTAATAGAAATCTCGCAAGACGAACTAATGACGCTTATTCGGTTATCTCAAGCGGTCTTAATACTGATAGACCAGCTGTAATTGTTGCGGCAGCAGGTGGATCCACAGTTGAAAAATATCACAATGGTGAATTTAAGAATTATTCAACTGAGGGGTTTGAGAATAAAGAAATTAAAGGCCTGGATTTAAACTACGTTATTGAAAAGAAGCCTGAGCTTATACAGGTACTGAAGGATAATCCTCCTAAGATGACGCCGGAGGATAAAGCTAAGGTCTGTGAAGTGGTCAGAATGATCAAAGCGGCAGGCTTTGTAAATAAAAATGCTCTAATAGAGCAGGGTACCAAGGTTTATGTACATGAAAAGCTTTTGGATGCTAAACATGCTTTGGAAGATGCTTTGCAGACTGGCGACATGAAAGAAATCCGTAAGGCGAATGTTGCTTACGAAGCTGAACATCAGAAGATGACTCAGATCTTCGAAAAAACAGAGGAGCTTTTCCCAAATACCAAGCTTGCTCCAGGAAACGTAGCTACAATTCGTAATGGTGATGTGCCACCTGAATTTAGTACGAAACTCACTACGGAAAGCATAGTAAATGGATTCTACCAGCTTGCTAATATGTGTGAAAATCTTGGCGTTTCTCCTGAGGAATTTATTGATAATCCTGGAAAGCATATTATCGATTATGTGCAGAAGAGTTCTAAAGAAAAAGGTTTCGGAGTTTCAAACAAGATTCCTGGTAAATCCGGATTTATGGCTTCATACAGAGCTTTATATGAAAAGGGTATAAAGTATTCTAACAAAGAAAGCCTGGCTAATGATATGAACTTCCGGGGACCTGATCTTGTGGTTGATAGATGCATTAATGCCTATGCTCTCAGAGAAAGTGACGTTGAAAAACGTAATGATATGGAGAGATGTCAGTCAATATTACAGAATCAGGTAACTAATATTATCGGAAGAGAAGAAGCCTACGTTAAAATTTTATTTGAAATTCATGATAATATGGAAAGTGTTCCGGCGGATTTAAAGCAGGAATTAAAAAATGGGCTTAAGCATGCATTCGTAGAATGCGGAAATATTGAGAAGTATCATCTTCCAATGGACTACCTGGGTTCAAATGGTGAGCTCTTGGAAAAGCCAGATTATAATAAAGCGTTAAGAGTAAAGAATAAATACAACAAGATAATTGACAATTATAAAAAGACTCTCAGTGAGTTGGCAGAAATCAATAAGATCAATGATGCTAATGCCAATAACGAAGAAATCAAGGGTGTGGATACAGATTTTGCGACTGCTGCAGTTGAAGAGTCCATGTTTGATTATCTGATGGCGCATCCTGAAGATGCTATGAAGCAGGAATACAAGGACCTGGAAAAAGTAGCTATGGGGGCTCATAAGCAGCTTGGCCTTTCGGGTAAAAGTAACCTTGTTACTCAGTATAAAGAGTGGAAGCATAACTTCAATAAAGAGCTTGGGGATCTTCAGAAGGATGCAAGAAATAAAGACCTGGCGCTCAATAAAAACCTAAAATCCATGAATGAAAAACTAAGGAAGCTTACAGGTTTAGGTGACGACAATAGTGAGGCAATGCATGAATTCCTTCGCGAGCAATATAGATATAATCAGGCGATTGAAAATAGGATAAAGGAACTGGCTGAGGATTATAAAGCAAACAGAGTTACTGAAAACTATTTTACAAACAGGGTTGAGCATTTGCTGGATCTTAAGAGTGATCTTAGTACAGATGTTAAGGAGCCACCAGCATTCTTTGATACTAACAATCCAGATGCTTTCGAACGAGATGCTCAGATAATAAATAACAGAGTCAGGGTAAAAAGTAAAAAACGTCTTAGTAGTCTTGAAAGCTATAAGGAATGGAAATTAAAACAGTCTGACATGAAGGGGAAGCTTGAGGAAAGTGATCTGACGGCGGAAGATTGGAAAATGCTTTATGAAGCAGAGATGCAAGCAGCTGGTCTTAAAGTAAATGATCTTCCTGAAGGCTATAAAGAATTAGAAAATGGCATGGTTATAAACGAAAAAGTTGCCAGAGAAGATATTAGTCTTTCTGATTATCTGGCAGGAAAGTTTACTCCGAAGAAGAGAGTTTCTTATGAAGACAGAAAGAAAACTTTGATGGATGATCTTTCTAATAAGCCAAATAGCCTTGCAAGTATAGCTGCGGATAAGAAGCGTAGTATGCCTGAAAGAGACGCTGCTGAAAAAGAAATAATGCAGCATATTGCTGAAGCGATAGCGGCAAAAACCTTTGAAGAGAATAAGGGCAACATCCCTGGTGGAGTCAGTGAGGGGACCTTTGTCAGAAGAATGGTGAATGAACAAAGCTACAAAACTGTGACTAGTCCACTTATCAATACTGTTGTTGCTTCTGTAGCTCATGTTGGACAAAAAGGTGGCACAGTTAAACATAAGGCTTTGGTAGATACCGTGGTTGATATGATAGAGGATAATTCTATTGTCAAAGCATGTGATATGGATCAGAAGTATCAGAAGGATTTGGAAAACAATCCATCTTTGGTCAACAGGGCTTCTTCTGGAATAGATTATACAAGAAAGAGGATGTCCAGGGGAGTTAATGCTCATTTAGGCATAACAACTCCAAAACAGGTTCAAAAAAATAACCAGCCAAAGACTTTATTATGATTGAATGTGATTGAATTTGATTATATAATGATATTATTGATGTACATAGGAGGTGGAACATGGTTTATACCGTAACTTTTAACCCTTCTCTGGATTATATCGTGACTGTTGAAGATTTTAAGCTTGGCCTTACTAACAGAACATCATCTGAGTTGATGCTGCCAGGTGGTAAGGGAATTAATGTATCCATAGTTCTCAGTAATCTTGGAATTGAGAATTCGGCTATTTATTTTTCGGCTGGTTTTGTGGGTGATGAGATTACAAGGAGAATTAAAGAAAGCGGAATCAGTTCGGAAGAGATTAGACTGGACAACGGCTGTTCGAGGATAAATCTTAAGTTGAAATCCATCGATGGAACCGAGATAAATGGGATGGGACCTGATATCTCTGATGATGACATTAAAGAACTGTATAAAAAACTGGATAAGATTAAAGAGGGGGATACACTGGTGCTTGCTGGTAGCATTCCATCCACAATGCCAGAGACAATATACAGTGATATCATGGAATATCTGGAAGGAAGAGGAATAAGGATTGTAGTTGATGCGACAAAGGATCTTCTGATGAATGTTCTCAAATACAAGCCTTTCCTGATTAAGCCAAATAACCATGAGCTGGGAGAGATATTTGGGGTGACACTTGAGACCCGGGAGAGTGTTGTGCCTTATGCACAGAAACTGCTTGAACAGGGCGCTCAGAATGTTATCGTTTCTATGGCTGGCGAAGGAGCGGTTTTTGTAGCTGGAAATGGTGAGGTTCACCTGAGAGAAGCCCCTAAGGGCAAATTGGTAAACGGAGTGGGAGCCGGTGATTCTATGGTTGCTGGTTTCATAGCGGGATATCTGACAGAAGGTAATCTTCTCCATGCATTTAAGATGGGGCTGAGCACTGGATCTGCCAGTGCATTTTCAGAATATCTGGCTACTAAAGAAGAGGTCATGAGGGTTTATGAAACAGTAGAATAAAGCCTTACAGACCAGGGTTATTTTTGTTATAAAAGGAGGGTAAAAAATGAGGATTACAGAACTTCTGGATAAGAAGAGTATAAGTCTTGATGCAGCGCCGAAATCTAAAAACGAATGCCTGGATATGGCAGTCGACCTTATGGCAGCTAGCGGTAAGCTAAAGGATAAGGAAGCTTACAAAAAACTGGTATATGCTCGTGAAGAAGAGAGTACCACAGGAGTTGGTGAGGGGATAGCCATCCCTCATGGAAAAGGTGATTGTGTAAGTGAGCCTGGACTTGCTGCAATGGTAATCAAGGATGGAGTGGAATACGAAGCTCTGGATGATGAGCCTGTAAATATTCTTTTCCTTATTGCTGCACCTGATACAGAAGATAATGTTCATCTTGATGTATTGTCAAAGCTTTCGATGATGCTCATGGATGAGGATTTCAGAAATAACCTCATAAATGCTAAAGATGCTGATGAATTCCTCAGTATCATTGATAAGGCTGATGAGGAAAGAGGCAGTGTTGATGAGAGTCTCGCAGAGACATCTATAGCAGATGATGATTCAGACGGCCTTAAGGTTGTGGCTGTTACATCATGTCCTACTGGTATAGCTCATACATATATGGCTGCTGAAGGTCTTGAGAAGGCTGCAAATAAAGCAGGTATTAAGATCAAGATTGAAACAAGAGGATCATCGGGTGCAAAGAATGTGCTCAGTGATGCAGATATAGAAGCTGCAGACTGTGTAGTTGTTACAGCAGATTCAAAGGTTCCTATGGACCGTTTCAAGGGTAAGAAGCTTATCCAGAGAAAGGTTGCTGATGGAATAAACAAAGCTGATGAGATTATGGGTATTGTCAAGGAAGGAAGTGCTCCTATTTATTCAGGAGGAGGTTCAGAGGAAGTTGCTGAATCATCTGAGGATAAGGGCGGTACTGGACACAAGATATACACCTGGCTTATGAATGGTGTTTCACACATGCTGCCATTCGTTATTGGTGGTGGTATCCTGGTAGCCATTGCTTTCCTTATTGATACTATAGCGGGCTATGGTGCATCTGGTGGTGGTGACTTTGGTAGTATCACTCCACTTGCAGCACTTCTGAAGTATATTGGTGGACTTGCGATGGGACTTATGGTTCCTGTTCTTGCTGGATATATAGCTTATGCTATAGCTGACAGACCTGGTCTTGCAGTTGGTTTTGTTGGTGGTATGCTTGCCTCAAGTGGTAATGCTTTACTTTCAGGTTATACCTTTGCAGAGGGAACTCTTGTAGATGGAAAGGCTCTTGGAGGATTCGGTGAATTCCTTTCAAAGTTTGCTTTCCAGCAGCCAAATGGTGGTAACACAGTTTCAGGTTTCCTGGGTGGTATCATTGCTGGATTCCTTGCAGGTTTCCTTGTACTTGGTCTTCAGAAGTTATGTGCAAATCTGCCACAGGCATTAGATGGAATTAAGCCAACACTTATTTATCCGCTTGTTGGTATTTTCCTTGAAGGCATTATTATGTGCTTCATTCTTAACCCACTTATCGGACTTGCAAATACAGGACTTTCAAATATGCTTACTGCTATTTCAGATGCAGGTATGCTTACAGTACTTGGACTCATACTTGGAGCTATGATGGCTATAGATATGGGAGGTCCTATTAATAAGGCTGCATATGTATTCGGTGTAGGTATGCTTACTCAGGCTGCTGATTATCTTAATTCAGGTATGTCAGCAGATGATCCTAAGGTTGTTGCATGTTACGTATCAATGGCAGCGATTATGGTTGGTGGAATGGTTCCTCCAGTGGGCATTGCACTTGCATGCTGGATATTCCCTAAGAAGTTTACAAAGGCAGAGAGAGGCTCTGCAGTATCAAACGTAGTTATGGGTGCTTCATTTATTACAGAGGGTGCTATTCCTTTTGCGGCTGCAGATCCACTTCATGTTATTCCATGTACAATGGTTGGAGCAGGAGTGGCTGGATTCCTTGCAGCACTTTTCAAATGTACACTTATGGCTCCTCACGGCGGAATTTTCGTATTCGCTACTGTAGGAAATCCATTTATGTACATAGTATCCTGGCTGATAGGTTCAATTGTTACATGCGTAATGCTTGGATTTATTAAGAGGCCAGTTGAACAGTAAAACTTAAGTCTCCATCTGAGGATGGAAGGTAAAATATAAAACAGGAGGTTACAACAAAATGGTAAGTTTTGAGTACACAATCAAGGACGTGCATGGTATCCATGCAAGACCAGCAACGGATCTTTTCAAAATGACAAAACAGTATGAGTCAGTTGTAAAAGTTGCAAAGGGAGATAAGGAAGTTCCTTTTAAGGGAGTTATGGGTGTTATGTCTCTGGGTGCAAAGCAGGGCGATACAGTTAAATTCTCTTTTGAAGGTCCTGATGAAGAAGCAGAGATGGCTGCGGTTAAAGAATTCGTAGAAGCAAATCTGTAAAACAGTGAGTAAATCAGCCCATCCTTATTTCTTTATCAAAAGGAGATAAGGGTGGGTGTCTGCTGTTGGAGGGTATGATATGAGAGATTTAGATTATCTGACTCTTCTTAGTCATGAATTTCCAACTGAAAGAAGCTGCGCGGCAGAGATAATAAATCTGAAAGCTATCATGGGATTGCCGAAGGGAAATGAGTATTTCTTTTCAGATATTCATGGTGAGTATGAAAGCTTTATACATCTTATGAGAAGTGCTTCTGGTGTGGTCAGATCCAAGATTGAAGAAACCTTTGGTCAGCTTATGGCTGAGGAGGAACAGAAGAATCTTGCAAGGCTTATTTACTATCCTGGAGAGGTGCTTCCGGATATGAAGCGCAGGGGTGAACTGAGTGATGAATGGTATGGAAAGACCATTCATAATCTCATTATGCTTTGCCGTGAGGTTGCATCAAAATACACCAGATCAAAGGTGAGAAAAAAGCTTCCTCATGAATTTGGCTATGCCATCGATGAACTTATACATACAGATGAATCCGAACCTGATAAAAGGCTTTATTATCAGGAAATAATAAATGCCATTATAGAGGTTGAAGCGGGAGATGAGTTTATAATAGCTCTTTCCGATCTTATTCAGTCGCTTCTGATCGACAGACTGCATATTATTGGTGATATCTTTGATAGAGGTCCAAGATCAGACTATGTAATGGATGAACTTATCAGCTTTGGCAATGTGGATATAGAGTGGGGAAATCACGATGTGAGCTGGATGGGTGCGGCTGCTGGAAACACAGCCTGCATTGCAACAGTTCTTAGGATTGCCACAAATTATAACAGCTTTGATGTACTTGAGGATGGCTATGGGATAAACCTGAGACCACTCTCTATGTTTGCAGCGTCTGTTTATAAGAATGATGAATGCTTGTCTTTTAGACCGCATCTTCTTGATGATAACAAGTATGATTCTGTTGATCCTGAACTGGCAGCCAAAATGTGCAAGGCCATTACGGTTATAGAATTAAAGCTTGAAGGTCAGCTTATAAAAAGACATCCGGAATATGATATGTCAGACAGGCTTATGCTGGACAGGATAAACTACTCTAAAGGAACGGTGGAAATAGATGGTAAGGAATATGAAATGAATGATAAGCATTTTCCTACTATCGATCCGGCAGATCCTTACGCTCTTACTATGGAAGAGCAGGAGTTGATAGAAACGCTTAAATATTCATTCCTTCACAGTCGTCGATTGCAGAAGCATATAAGATTTCTTTATTCACATGGAAGCTTATACAGGATATATAATAACAACCTTCTTTTCCATGGGTGCATTCCGATGGATGAAAAAGGAGACTTTGTTGTTCTATCAACAAGCGAAGGAAGATATTCCGGACAGGATATGATGGATTACTTCCAGGAAAAAATAACAGATGCATATTTTTTGGATATGGATGATGAACCGGAGAAAAAGCAGGATGCAGTGGACCTGATGTGGTATTTGTGGGCAGGACCTTTGTCGCCGCTCTTCGGAAAAGACAGAATGGCTACGTTTGAACATATTTTCATTTCGGATAAGGCCATGTCTGTGGAGCATTATAATCCATATTATGAATATTCAAAGCAGGCTGAGTACTGCGACAAGATATTTGAAGAATTCGAAATGAATCCTGAAGGGGCGCATATCATTAATGGGCATGTGCCTGTGAAGGTTACAAAGGGCGAGAAGCCCGTTAAAGCAGATGGGAAGCTTTATGTAATAGATGGAGGCCTTTCTAAGGCATATCACGGAACTACCGGAATAGCTGGTTACACATTGATCTTTAATTCTCATCATCTGGCTCTGGCCGAGCATAGGGAGTTTGACAGGGATGGGGACAATACACCAGAGATGTTTATTACGGAGACCATGAGACACAGAATACTCGTTCGGGATACGGATATCGGAAAGGAACTTGGAAAACAGATATTCGATCTTGAGGAGCTTCTGGAATGCTATAAGATTGGCTTGATAAAGGAAAGAAAAAACTGAGAGGAGGTATGTGCTTAGATGATTATTTTAGAAGGAAAAGCTGTATTTGAGGGCGTTGCAATAGGCAGACTTTCCATTTACAAAAAAACTGAGCAGTCAGTTAAGAGAGAAAAGGTAGAGGATACCGATGCTGAAATAAAGAGATATGAAGCGGCCAGAGAAATGGCTACTGAGCAGCTGCAGGTACTTTACGACAAAGCTGTAAAAGAAGTTGGCGAGGCAAGTGCGGAGATATTTGAAGCTCATCAGCTTATGGTGGAAGATGGGGATTACATCGATTCCGTTGAAAATATCATTTCTAGTCAGGGGGTTAATGCTGAATATGCAGTAGCTGAAACAGGAGATAACTTCCAGAAGATGTTTTTGGATATGGAAGATGAATACTTCAGAGGACGTGCTGCAGATGTAAAGGATATAACTGAAAGAATTATAAATTGTCTTTCAGGTGCAGGCGGTGGCGGAATTGTGACAGATGAACCTGTTATAGTTGTGGCAGATGATCTGGCTCCATCAGAGACAGTTCAGATGGATAAGGATAAAATCCTTTCATTTGTTACCGTTCACGGTTCGGCTAACTCTCATACTTCAATCCTTGCAAAGACAATGAACATTCCGGCTATTATAGGCTGCGACATTCCTCTTACAGACGAAATGGATGGAAGAGATGCAATAGTAGATGGATTTGAGGGTAAGGTTTATATTGATCCAGATCCGGATGTCCTTGCTGAAAAGAAGCAGATAGTTCTTCGGGAACAGGAGAAGAAGGCGCTGCTTGAACAGTTAAAGGGTAAGGATAATGTTACTCTGGATGGCCAGCATATAAATCTCTATGCCAATATAGGAAATACAAAGGATCTGGCGCTTGTTCTTAAAAATGACGCCGGCGGTATTGGGCTTTTCCGATCAGAGTTTATTTACCTTGGTTCAGATGATTATCCTACAGAGGATGAACAGTTTGCTATCTATAAGCAGGTTGCTGAAACCATGGCAGGAAAGAAGGTTATCATACGTACTCTTGATATAGGTGCTGATAAACAGGCGGATTATTTCCAGCTTCCTCAGGAAGAAAATCCTGCTCTGGGACTCCGTGCTATAAGAATATGCCTTACAAGACCTGAGATATTTAAGACACAGCTTCGAGCAATACTCAGGGCTTCTGCATTTGGAAAAATTTCTATCATGTTCCCAATGATCATTTCGGTTGACGAAGTTAAAAAGATTAAAGAGATAGTAGCCGAAGTTAAGAAGGAACTCGATGATGCAGGAATCAAGTATGACAAGGATATTGAGCTTGGCATAATGATAGAAACACCAGCTGCAGTAATGATGGCAGAGGAATTGGCTGAAGAAGTTGATTTCTTCTCAATCGGTACTAATGACCTTACTCAGTATACACTGGCAATAGACCGCCAGAATCAGAGTCTGGATGAATTCTACGATCCACACCATCCTGGACTTTTAAAGATGCTTAAGATGGTAGTAGATGGTGCTCATAAGGGTGGAGCATGGGCTGGTATTTGTGGAGAGCTTGGTTCGGATCTTTCACTTACAAAGGAATTCCTGGCTATGGGATTTGATGAGCTTTCGGTATCACCAGGAAGGATTCTTCCTCTTAGAAAGACAGTTCTTGAGACAAACGTATCTGAGTATAAAAAAGAGAAGGGATATGTTTAAATCTGTACGTTATAAATAGCTTTACACAGTTTATATAATGTGGAGAGAAATATATGCTTACAAAAGAACGAAAATCGCTTATATTAAAAAATGATTTTGAAAAATCAGTAAAAACACTCCCGAAAAGAATTTTAAAAAATTTTTTCGGGAGTGTTGCTCTTTTGTTATGCTTTGTGGAATATAATGTACTCAAATAAAGAAAAAAATGAAAGGAGTAAACATTATGAAGCTCACAAATATTGATTTTTCAAATATTAAAAATAAGCTTGAAGGCATCTGGAATGCACTTGAAAGTTTTGCAATAGCACATAAAGAAATTCTGATAAACATTTTTATTATCGTCTGTGTTGTAACTGCAGCGATTATGATCTTTAAGAAGCTGATGACAATGGGAGTTAATATGCTGATGGGAATCCTCACGATAGCATTTCTCATAATTGTTACTCCTAAGCTTAGCAACTTCCTCATTAACAAGTTTGAGAAGTATGATTATCTTGAACAGAGAATTAGCGAAGTTGTTGATGAAGATATGACTATCAAAGTTAAATGCGAATATAAAAGAGAGACTGGCCAGGAACTTACTGATCCAACCCTCCTAGATCAGCTTAAGGCCGAGAAGTATCAGGTTGATCCAGAACTCAGTGATGATATGAATATGCTGCTGAACGCTGGATTTCCTGAGGGAGTTAACAATACAATCCGCATGAACGTTTCGGATTATGGTGATTCTCAAATTCAGGCTAACTGCTTCTCAGATTATGTAGCAAAGTACTACATTCTCAGAATGACAGAAGGTATAGCTCTCTTTGTAGCATTCTGTGTAGCAACTAAGATTTTTAGAACAGAAAAAGATTATTGCTACGCATATAGATAAAGGTATTTGTGTGACCTAGATAGTAATGTTATAATTAGACGTGACAGGGTGCAGTAGGCACCTTGTCACGTTTCTACGTTATCCAGAATTAAGGAAGAGTTTATTTAAAAGTAAGGATTTATTTTATGCACGAATTTACTTCAACAATTGTGGAATACTACAACAAGATTCATGATATACCGCTTCTTTACTGTATTATCCTTGCGGTTGTGATACCGTTCTTGGTTATTGTTGTTGGTTATTTTATAAATCTTATCGGCGAGGCTTTGGGACAGATAATTGCAATGGCTACTGCTCCTGTAGTGGCAAATGCAATCGTAAATTTTGCATTTTTCCCAGGTGTTATGATCCACGAGTTGGCGCATGCATTCTTGGCGGTAATAACCGGAGCAAAGATTACAGAGGTTGCTCTCTTCAAGGTTGAGGATGGCTCTCTGGGACATGTTAATTTTAGAAACCGAGGCAATATTATCATTGTTGCTCTGCAGAATGTATTTGTCTCATCGGCACCTATGTTTGTGGGAGCGGCTGTCTGTATAGGCTGCGGCCTTTGGCTGTCAGTTCTTCCTGCGGGTTACATTTGGCTGAAGGTAATCATATGGTATCTTATGATATCTATGTTTTTCCATATGACTATGAGTCCGGCGGATATTAAGGTATATATCAAAGGAGTTCCTCTTTTTATTATTATTCTTTTTATCGTATTTGTACCTCTCCGCCTGACTGGGGTCATTTAAGGAGTGCTTTATTTTATTAAAAAAATTGTGATGTTTTATCGCATTAAAGCGTTGACGCGCTACAAAATATGGAGTATTATTAGGAAAGTGGTTTTCGGACCACTTTCTTTGTCTTTATGAAAAGTTTTTATTCGTTTAATTAAGGAGGATAGGAAAATGCCTATTACTGAGCTTCTGGAGCGTAATGCCAGAGAGTATGCTAATGATGTAGCCCTTGTTGAGGTTAATCCGGCAATTACTGAGGTTAGAAGGGTTACTTGGAGAGAATATGAACTTATGGAGCCAAATCCAAAGGCACCTTATAGAAGAGAGATTACATGGAGCGTTTTCAATGAGAAGGCAAACCGTTTTGCAAATCTTCTTCTTAGCCGTGGAATCAAGAAGAATGACAAGGTTGGAATTCTTCTTATGAACTGTCTTGAGTGGCTTCCAATTTATTTCGGAATCCTTAAGACTGGAGCTCTTGCGGTTCCTCTTAATTTCCGTTATGACGCAGACGAGATTGAATACTGCGTGGACCTTGCAGATGTAGATATCCTTGTTTTCGGACCAGAGTTCATTGGCCGTATCGAGGAGATTGCAGATAAGATTTCCAGAAACAGACTTCTGTTCTACGTTGGTGAGAACTGTCCTTCATTTGCTGAGGACTACAACGAGATGGTTGCAAACTCAAGTTCTGCATCACCTGACATTGAGATTACAGATGAGGACTATGGTGCAATCTATTTCTCATCAGGAACTACAGGATTCCCTAAAGCTATCCTTCACAAACATCAGTCACTTATGCATAGTGCGAAGGTTGAACAGGCACATCATGGTCAGACAAGGGATGATGTATTCCTTTGCATTCCACCTCTTTATCATACAGGTGCGAAGATGCATTGGTTTGGTTCACTTATTTCAGGAAGCAAGGCTGTACTTCTTAAGGGTACAAAGCCAGAATACATATTAGATGCAGTCAGCAGTGAGAAGTGTACAATAGTATGGCTTCTTGTTCCATGGGCTCAGGATCTTCTGATCGCTCTTGAGAGTGGCAAGCTGAACAAGGATGATTATGATCTTGATCAGTGGAGACTCATGCACATTGGTGCTCAGCCTGTTCCTGCAAGTCTTATCACAAGATGGAAGACTATGTTCCCTAAGCATGACTACGATACAAACTATGGTCTTTCAGAATCCATTGGACCTGGTTGTGTTCACCTTGGTGTTGAGAATATTGACCACGTTGGTGCAATCGGTGTTCCAGGATACGGATGGGAGTGCAAGATTGTTACTGAAGAGGGTAAAGTTGTTGAACAGTCTGACAGCGAATCAGTTGGTGAGCTTTGTGTTAAAGGCCCTGGTGTGATGACATGCTACTACAAGAACGAAGAAGCTACTAATGAGTGCATTAAGGATGGATGGCTCTATACTGGTGATATGGCTAAGTACGATGAAGAAGGATTCATCTGGCTGGTTGATAGAAAGAAGGATGTTATCATCAGCGGTGGTGAGAACATTTATCCTGTTCAGATTGAAAGCTTCATCATGAAGAACCAGAAGGTTCAGGATGTAGCGGTTATTGGTGTTGGTGATGAGAGACTTGGTGAGATTTCATGTGCCATCATCCAGTTGAAGGAAGGCGAGACTTGTACAGAAGAAGAAATGAATAATTTTTGCCTTGAACTTCCACGTTACAAGAGACCTCGTCAGATCATCTTTGCTGAGGTTCCTCGTAATGCTACAGGTAAGATTGAGAAGCCAAGACTTCGTGAAATCTATGGTGCAACAAACCTTGTAGACAAGGAGAATCGTAAATAATCTAATCTCAAAATTTGTATAAAAGAATATATGTTTGTGCAACTTTAAAAATCATGCCCTGCAAAGCCACTGTTTTGCGGGGCTATTTTTATTTTCTTTGTGAAAATGTACCAAAATTTATGTATATTGCACAAAAACACTTTTCGAAATTGTGAAAATATGCTAATATACTTACAGATAAAACCAATGAAATGCTAGTCCAGCTAGCAAAACTTAGAAGGTATTTGGGTGTGACTAAATTGATCGGCTTTGAAAGAGTCTGTCAGACCAGATTGGGGTAGATGGTCTGACAGGCTCTTTCTCTTTTTGCCCTCAATAAGTCAACGGGGACAGATCTTGGAGTCAGTGGGGTCAGACCCCACTGACTTATTTGGCTAGTTATGGTATAATGATGAAGTTATGTTAGTAGCGAAAGAATTAGTAAAAAGTTTCTTTAGAACTAAAGAGAAGGGGAAGAGAGAGGAGTTCAACGCGGTTGATGGAATTTCTCTTGAGGTTCGCCCTGGTGAGATAGTGGGAATACTTGGGCCTAATGGTGCAGGAAAGACCACTCTTCTTCGCATGCTTGCGACTCTCCTGAAGCCAACTTCTGGTGAGGTTTTTATTCTTGATAAAAATGCTACTGGTAAGGAAGCTGAAAACACCGCTAAAGTAAAGGTGGACAAGGCGATTGATATTAAGAGCAGGATAGGTTATCTCTCTGGAAATACAAAGCTTTACGGCAGGCTTTCTGTTCGTGAGATGATGACAATGTTCGCAGGAATTTATGGAATTCCTGAGGATGAGATTCCAAACAGGGTTGATGAAGTCAGAGAACTTCTGGACTTTGATGAATTCATAGATAACAGGATTGAAAAGCTTTCTACAGGACAGACTCAGCGTGCTTCGATTGCCCGCTGCATAATCCACAATCCGGAGATTTATATATTTGATGAGCCAACTCTGGGACTGGATATTCTCAGTAGCACAGCCATCATTGAGTTTATGAAGAAGGAAAAGGAGCGCGGCAAGACGGTCATTTATTCCACTCATTACATGGAAGAGGCGGAGTATCTCTGCGACCGTATTGTTATGATCAACAAGGGCCGTGCCATTACAAATGCCAGCCCGACTGAGCTTATGTCTGAGACGGGAGCTGCAAATATGCGTGAGGCATTTTATAAGGTTATAGAATCGGAGGGGATGAAGAATGAGGAGTAAGGTTGTTAAGCTGCTCCTCAAAAAGGAGCTACTAGATGTTTTCCGAGACCGTAAGGCGGTTATCATGCTGGTGCTGGTCCCAATTCTTATCTACCCGCTGATCTTCTTTGGTGCATTTGCAGTAATGACCATGATCCAGTCCAACATGGAGCAGGGTGAGTACAAGATAATGCTGGATGTAGACGATGACGGTGAGCTTGCCAACCGGTTGGAAGCCTACGGTGAAAAAGAGTCTGAAAAATCTTCATCTACAGATGCCAGCAAGACAGAAAAGCTGATTGTAGTAACCTATGACGATTACATTTCTAGTGAGAAGATAGATACTACCGGCAAGAGCCAGGATGATATGGTAAATGAATTCCTCCAGAAAGAGGAGATAGATGTTTACGTTGCCACAGAGACTGGCAGTAATGGAAAGCTGACCTACAAGTCGAAGTATGTATCTTCCATAACGGACTCGAATTATGGCGAAACTGTGGTAAATAAGGTTTTGGGTCAGATGTCAGCCGACCAGATGAAGGCCACTATTGAAGAGGCTGGACTGGATGCAGAAGATGTTACCCATCCGTTCGAAATAGATAGAAAAGACATTGCCAGCAAGGAGCAGTCGGCCGGAAGCCTTCTCGGAATGATACTTCCATTCATGCTGATAGTAAGTCTTCTGATGGGCACAATGTACCCTGCGATCGACACAACTGCAGGAGAGAAGGAACGCGGAACTCTCGAGACTCTACTGACTCTCCCTGTCAGAAATACTGAGATAATAATCGCAAAATTCCTGACGGTAGCATTTATGGGAATCATATCAGCGTTGCTGAATATTATTTCCATGGCGGTAATGATCATTTATGTTTTGAAATTGATGCAGTCGAAGATGGCCAGCAGCATGGGCTTTGATATTTCCAACTTCCATGTTTCGACCTTCGTTCCAGCAATGATAGTTACAGTGCTGGCGGTGCTGGCATTTTCGCTTTTCATCTCGGCTATCACTATGTGCGTTTCAGCATTTGCAAAGTCTTACAAGGAAGCGAATAACTACATAACCCCGCTGACTCTGATAGTTATGCTGACGGGCTACATTGGGTTCATTCCAAATATCAATCTGACAAACAAGATGGCCATGGTGCCGGTTGCAAATATCTGCCTTCTTGTAAAGGAGATGCTTCTCTTTAAAGCAGATATGAGTGTGGTTGCAATCGTTCTTCTGACAAATGTCCTCTACGCCGGAATTGCTATTATGTTCCTTGGCAAGATCTATAACAGTGAAAGCGTGCTCTTCGACGAGGGCAGGTCCAATCTGCAGCTTTTCGAAAAGCGTTCAAATATGGTGAAGGGCGGAGTTCCAACAAGTGGCGATGCCTGGTTCCTGGTATTCTTTGGAATGATCGCTTACCTCTATGTAGGAAGCATGTTCCAGATGAACTATGGTATAATGGGAATACTTTACTCCCAGCTGTTAATCCTGGCGCTGCCACTGGTATATGTCATCTATACGAAAAAGAGTATAAGAAAGACATATAGCTTTAATGGTTTCAGACCGCTTAAATTCCTGGGTGCGTTGATATTCTTTATCGGTGTATTCCTGGCAGAGAATATTTTCACCTCGCTCATGTATGAACTGTTCCCAGAACAGCTGGATAGCATGAACCAGGGAATGACGGCAACTTTGATGGGGGACAACTTCCTTGTTTCAATTTTGATCGTAGCCCTTGCGCCAGCTATTTGCGAAGAGATGATGTTCAGAGGATTTATATTCTCTGGATTCAGAAGCAGATACAAGATTGTGGCATCTATTATCATGGTGTCGCTGATCTTTGGTATATATCATACAAGCTTAATAAGACTTGTTCCGACAGCTATGCTTGGAGCAGGATTTGCCGTGATAGTTTACTATACAGGAAGCATTTTCCCTTCAATGGTAATGCACTTCCTGAACAATTCCCTAGCGGTGATAGCTATGTATTATCCTGGCGTTTTGGAGGATACCTTCCCACTTATCTTCTCAGAAGATATGACCGTCTTGGGAAGTCTTGTAGTCGGTGCAATCAGCGTTATCATGATTGCTGGCGGAGTAACAATAATGAGGAAACTTAAGTAATTAGGAAATATTATGAAAAACAACGTAAACCCAGAATTTCAAATGAAGATAGATGCTCTCATGGAGGATGATTACGACGACGAGTTCTATGATGGAGAAACCATTGAGGGTGACGCTTCTGACGGAGGTTCAGTTCTCTCTGCTCAGAGAAGAAAGAGGAAAACTCCAAATCAGCAAAGACCAAGAAGAAATCACAAGGATATGAGCGTAAATGATTATAAGCGCAAGATTGTAATTTATCGATTCATAGCCCTGGCACTTGTTACTATTATCATAATTCTTCTTTGTAGAACTGTTATTCGAAAGATGAATCAGGGAATGCCTGTAGATACTACTGAAATCTTTGATGAAACAATAGCCTTCAAGGTCGATAACAATATAGAGGGTCTTTCTGAAGAACTACCTACAATAAAAGCCCTTATTGAAGACAATTATCTGAAGTATCTGAACAAGGCTTATGTCCTTATCGGAACATATCCTGAGTGTGAATACTATAAGATAAGTGCCAATGTAGCTCGTAATGAATTCGACTGGTCCAAAGATTTCTATGTAAATGATAAAGGCCTTTATTACACCTATTACAAAGACGGAGTGGACAGTGGCCGGGTTGCCATCGACGTTTCTGAATTCCAGAAAACCATCGAGTGGGACAAGGTTAAAGCTGCAGGGATAGATATTGCAATTATCAGAGCTGGCTACCGTGGTTATGGAACTGGCGAGATCCATGGTGATACAATGGCTTCTACTAATCTTTCTGGTGCTGCTGAGGCTGGCCTTGAGACAGGAGTTTACTTCTTCTCAGCTGCCATCAATCGCGATGAAGGTGTGGCTGAGGCTCAGTACTGTCTTGACCTTGTAAAAGATTATGATATAAAACAGCCAATCGTTATAGATACAGAGATGGTTTTCGAGGATGACAGTGCTCGTTCAAACAATATAACCGTGGAAGACAGAACTGCTGCGGTTGTGGGCTTCTGTGAGACTATTGAAGCGGCAGGCTACACTCCTATGATCTATGCCAGTCGCGATCAGTTCATTAAATACTTAGATATTGACGCCATTGGTAAGTGGGAGTTCTGGCTGGCAGCTTACGATACTCCAGTCTTCCCATATCATACTGAGGGCTACCAATATACACCATACGGCTATGTAGATGGAATTCCAACCCAGGTAGATCTGGACGTATGGATGCGATAAATAATTACGCCTCGCAAAGAGAAGAAACAAGGAGGTACTTTAAATGTGGTACGAAGAATCGGTGTTTTATCAGATTTATCCATTAGGATTCTGTGGAGCACCATTTGAAAATGACGGAATAGAAGAATCAAGAATACTGAAGGTGATCGATTGGATTCCTCACATTGAAAGACTGGGGGCAAATGCAATCTATTTCTCGCCTGTATTCGAATCAGATACACATGGTTACAACACTCGTGACTATGGTCTTATTGACAAGAGACTTGGAACAAACGAGGATTTTAAAAAGGTTGTAGATGAACTCCACAAGGCTGGAATTAAAGTGGTTCTGGATGGCGTTTTCAACCATGTTGGCCGTGGCTTCTGGGCTTTTAAGGATGTTCAGGAAAAGAAATGGGACAGCCCATATAAAGACTGGTTCAATATTTCCTTCGATGGAAATTCAAACTACAATGACGGCTTTTGGTATGAGGGTTGGGAAGGAAACTTCGACCTGGTCAAGCTTAATCTTCAGAACCCTGCCGTTGTAGATCACATCTTCGATAAGGTTAAATACTGGGTTGATTATTTTGATATAGATGGACTGAGACTGGACGTGGCTTATTGTCTCGATAAAGGCTTCATCCACAATCTGAAGGAGTTCACAGTTGGTCTTAAGGATGAGTTCCTGCTTCTTGGAGAACTTCTTCACGGAGATTATGCTCAGTTTGTTGGACCAGGAATGCTGGATAGCTGTACAAACTATGCCTGCTACAAGGGACTTTTCTCAAGCTTCAATTCTATGAATATGTTTGAAATCATTCATTCCCTGATGCAGCAGTTTGGACCAGAGGATTGGTGCCGCTACAAGAATATGCATCTTATGAGCTTTGTAGATAATCATGATGTTACTCGTATTGCAAGTAATCTTACAAATAAGGCGCATCTTCCTCTAATCTACGCTCTCTGCTTTGGAATGCCTGGTTTCCCATGTGTATATTACGGAAGTGAATGGGGAACGGAGGCTCGCAAGGAGGAAGGAGATCCTGCCCTCAGAGTAAGCTTTGATGAGCCACAGTGGAATGAACTTACAGATTTTATTGCAAAGCTGGCTGAGATCAAGAAAAACCATGAGGCTCTGAACTATGGAAGCTTTAGAAGTGTGGTTCTGACAAACCATCAATGCATTTTCGAACGTAAGACAGATAACGAAAGAATACTCGTTGCAATAAATGCATCTGACCAGCCATTCACTGCCCATTTTGATGCTGGATGCGGTCAGGCTGAGGAGTTGATTACTGGAACACTCCATGATTTCGGAGGGGGTTCTGAGTTAAAACCATATTCTGCTGAAATTTGGAAGATGGAAAGGTAGAAAATCTCTCGTTATAAGTCAAATAGAGCTTTGAGAAGTGGCTAAAATAGGTTATAATAAAAGATGAAACTGTTGGGAGCAAAAAGAAATAGGGGTTTATATGGAGAAGGAAAATAATAATAGTAATAACAACCCTATAACTTTTGGGGAAATAGCACTTGCTCTAGCAGGCGACTATGAAAGCATTTATGTTATTGATGCCGAAGATGATAGCTATGTAGAATATCTTGCGTTGGGGGATAATAAAGACCTTGTAGTAAGAGATTCTGGCGAAAAGTTTTTCGAGGCTGTTATTTATAATGCTCACAAACAGCTTTATCCAGATGATCAGGAGTATTTTATAGATGCTTTTAAGAGGGAAAAAGTTTTTGATATTCTAAAGACTGGTAAATCATTTTCTCTTAATTATCGTTTGATGGTAGATGGAAAACCGCTTCATTATTACCTGAAAACCATCAGGGGTTTTGGACAAAAAGTTATCATTGGTGTAAAGAATGTTGATGAGCAGGTAAGACGTGAGTTAGAAGCAAAAGAACAGATACTTACATACAGCCATATAGCTGGTGCTCTTGCCAGTCGCTATGAGGTTATTTATTACATCAATCTTGAAACAAATGAATACACGCAATATAGTTCCAGCGATGAATATGCAAAGCTTGGTACAACCAAGAGGGGTGCAAATTTTTTCGAAGATGCTGAACGAGATGTAAAGAAGTATATTCATCCTGAAGATAAAGATCTGGTACTTTCTGAACTTGATAAGGAACACATGTTAATGCATCTTCAGGATACAGGTTCTCTTGCACTTACATATAGGCAGGTTCTTGGTGATGGTATTCGATATGTTTCTATGAATGTTATTCATCCTAAAAATGATAAGAATCATGTCATCATGGGTGTTATGGATATTGATGCACAAATCCGTCGCGAACAGATCATGACGGCGGAGAACGAGGTCTTCAACGAGATTGCACTTGCGCTTGCATCCAGATACGAGGTTATTTATTACGTAAATATTATCAATGATGAGTATTCAGAATACAGTGCCAGTGATAAGTATACGAGACTTGAAATTGGTACCAAGGGTAGGAACTTCTTTGAAGATACCCAGAAAAATATGAAGCGTGATATTTATCCGGATGACTATCCTATGATGGCAAAGGCTATGGAAAAGGATTTCCTTCTGAAAAATCTGGAGGAGTCTGGAAAGATATTCTTGAACTACAGGCTTATGCTGGATGATCGTCCTCAGTATGTTACACTTTTGGCGGTTCGTCCTCAGGAGGATTCGGAGCACATTATCGTTGCTGTAGCAAACGTAGATGCATCAAAACGTAAGGAAATTGAGTTTGAAAAGGCCATAGATACAGCTATGGATATGGCGAACAGGGATGCGCTTACGGGAGTGAAGAATCTGCATGCTTATTCTTCGATGACTTCCAGTATGGATAAAATAATCAAAGAAGGAAAAGAAGAAGAGGCGTTTGCTATTGTTGTATTTGATATAAATGGTCTGAAAGAAGTTAATGATAAACAGGGACACAGCGCTGGTGATGAATTTATAAGGAGTGCCTGCAGTATTATTTGCAAGAACTATAAGCATAGTCCTGTTTTCCGCATTGGTGGTGATGAATTTGTTGTCATACTTAAGAGCGGAGATTACAACAAGCGAGAAGAACTTCTTGTAAACTTTAAAAATAAAATGATAGATAACAGGAATAAAGGCCTTGTTACTCTTGCTTATGGTATGTCGGATTATATACCTGATAAGGATACCCACGTTCAGGATGTCTTTAAGAGAGCTGATGGTTTTATGTATGAAAACAAGAAGCTCATGAAAGAAATGCCGATTGATGAAGTTATACAGACCAGTTATCCGGAAACCAGAAGGGCGAAGCTGGATAAACTGTACAATGCATTCTCCCTCATATCATCTGGAACCTATGTTTATATCTGCGATATGCGTTACGATATGTCCAGATGGTCAAAGAATGCGGTAGAAGTTTTTGATCTTCCAGATGAATATATGTTCAATGCAGGAAGCATTTGGGAGCAGAGAATTCATCCGGATGATACAGATGTTTATCGCGCGGAGATTGAGAATATTTTTGCAGGTGGAGCTGATGGACATGACATGCAGTACAGAGCTCGCAAGAGAGACGGGGAATATGTAATCTGTACATGTAAGGGAATTGTTCTTTACGATGAAGACAGTGAGGCCGAATACTTCGTAGGTAATATCAGGGATCATTCGAGTCAGGCTCACATTGATTCACTCACTGGTCTTAGTAATCAATATGGATTCCTTGAAAATATCAAAACCAGCATGCTCGAGCAAAAGAGGATGGAAATCATTCTTTTGGGTATCGGAAGATTTGCTGAATATAATGATGTTTATGGATACCGTTTTGGCAATAAGATACTCCAGAGATTTGCAAGACTTCTCTATGAGTATGTTGGAAATACTGGATCGGTTTATCGTCTTGATGGAACTAAATTCGCAATAATTAGTAATAATCTGGAGAATCAGGAAATCCATGACAGATACGAACTGCTTCGTCATTATTGTAGAACACGTTTTAAGGTAGAAGAGAAGAATATAATCCTTGATCTTAATGCAGGTCACATTTCCGTTAATAGCTTTGATGTTGATTCACAGACAATATATGCATGCCTCAGCTATGTTTATAGCGAGAGCAAGCTTCATAAACAGGGAGATATGGTTGACTTCCTGAATGAACTGAGTTCAAAGAATACGGAAAGGATTGAAAGACTTCACTTTATCCGTGGTTCTATCATGAAGAATTACGAAGGCTTTTATCTGCTGTATCAGCCTGTGGTTGATTCGCAGACAGAACAGCTGATCGGAGCGGAAGCACTTATCCGTTGGAAGAATGAAAAATATGGAACTGTTCGTCCTGATTATTTCATTCCGCTTCTGGAAAAGGATCCTCTTTTCCCACAGCTGGGCGAGTGGATACTTGAGACGGCACTTAAAGATGCAAAGCGTATTATGAACATATTGCCAGATTTCACTGTGAATGTAAACCTTTCATATACACAGCTTGAAAAAGGTGGCTTTGTGGATATGGTGCTTAACAAGCTTAAAGAACAGGACTTTCCACCAGATCATTTATGCCTTGAAATAACGGAGAGATGCAGACTCCTGGATATGGATATTCTGCGAAATGTAGTTGATCATCTTAGAAGCTATGGAGTTAAGATTGCTCTTGATGATTTTGGTACTGGTTTCTCATCCATTGGACTTGTTAAGAGTCTGCCTCTGGATACGATAAAGATCGACCGTAGTTTCATACTCAAGATAGAAGAGGACGACAAGGAAAAGAAACTGGTAGAAAGCTTTGTAAATGTGGCAGCAACCTTTGGTGCGAAGGTATGTGTAGAAGGAATAGAAACTTCTGGTATGAAGGAAATTCTTCAGAAATATCATGTTCAGAGCTTCCAGGGTTACTACTACGCTAAACCTCTTTCAATCGACGATCTGGAAAAGATGGTAAGTAAATAAATTAGTGCAAAAATATGTGGCAAAATGCGTAACAGAAAACGAAACGCATTTTGTCACATTTTTGTTGTATTTAAGATTTGAAAATGGTAAAATTACTAGCATCTGTGGGCTTTACCCCAAAATTAAGAGGCCTTCAGAAGAAAATGAGTTAATAATAGGAAAAAGGAGCATATAGAAATGGCACAGAAGATTAGTTTTAATTTCGATAATACTAAGTTCAAAGCTAGCGACGCTGAAGTTGCTGCAATCAAGCCTAGAATCGAAGCTGCTAAGAAAACTCTTGTAGAGAGAACAGGTGAAGGAAATGATTTCCTTGGATGGATTGACCTTCCTGTTAATTACGATAAGGTTGAGTTCGGCCGTATTAAAGAAGCAGCTGCAAAGATCCAGAGTGATTCAGACGTACTTCTTGTAATTGGTATCGGTGGATCATACCTTGGAGCAAGAGCTGCAATCGAAGCACTTCGTCATGGATTCTACAATTCAGTATCAAAGGAAATTCGCAAGACTCCAGAAATTTACTATTGTGGAAATAACCTTAGCTCAACATATATTTCAGAACTCGTTGAAGTTATTGGCGACAGAGATTTCTCAGTAAATGTAATCTCAAAGTCAGGTACAACAACAGAATGTTCAGTTGCATTCCGTCTCTTCAAGGAAATGCTTGAAAAGAAATACGGAAAGGCTGAGGCTGCTAAGAGAATCTACGCTACAACAGATAAGGCGCGTGGAGCTCTTAAGACTCTTGCAGATGCTGAGGGTTATGAGACATACGTTGTACCAGATGATGTTGGTGGACGTTTTTCAGTTCTTACAGCAGTTGGTCTTCTTCCAATCGCTGTAAGTGGTGCTGATATAGATAAGCTTATGGAAGGTGCTGCAAATGCTCGTGAGTATTGCCTTTCAAAAGACTTCGATGACAGCGATGTTATGAAGTATGCGGCAGTAAGAAACGTAATGTATGAGAAGGGACTTGGAATGGAAATTCTTGGTAACTTCGAGCCAGCGCTTCACTACATCACAGAGTGGTGGAAACAGCTTTACGGAGAGAGTGAAGGAAAAGACGGCAAAGGTATTTTCCCAGCAGGTGTTGATTTCACAACAGATCTTCACTCACTTGGACAGTTTATCCAGGATGGAACAAAGAATCACTTCGAGACATTTATCAATGTTGAGAATCCTCGCAAGTCAGTTGTAATGCAGAAGGAAGCTGAGGACCTTGATGGTCTTAACTATCTTGCGGGTAAGGAAGTAGATTTCATTAATAAGTGTGCTATGGAAGGAACAATCCTTGCACATGTTGATGGTGGAGTACCTAACATCCGTATAGATATGACAGAAATCGATGAGCTTGCAATTGGAGAGCTCTTCTACAAGTTTGAGTTTGCATGTGGCGTGAGCGGATATACACTTGGTGTTAATCCTTTCAATCAGCCAGGTGTTGAGAGCTATAAGAAGAACATGTTCGCTCTTCTTGGAAAGCCAGGATTTGAGGAGATGACAAAAGAGCTTCGTGCAAGACTTGGTAAATAATTAAGTGTCGTTATAAAAGATAAGTATTATGCCGGTGGAAATTCCACCGGCATTTTTGATTTGTTGGACATTTGTTGGACAAAATGATGTATAATTAATTAACTATGGACTTTTGAACATTGACGAAAAGTAGAATGTGTTTATATAAACAGGAGGAGCGTAGTATGATCCCTAAGAAAGTAAGAAAGGTTCTATCAATCTTGATAGCCGTAACGATGGTTCTTTTCATCGTACCAGCAGTAGTTTTTGCTGATGAAGAAAATGGACTCTTCGGGGATAGTCAGGAGGATGAGTCATGGGTTATCAGCGAAGATGATGATGAGTATGTTGATACATCTCTCGGAGTTGAGGACGAGGATCTGTCCAATGCTACATCTACAGATGCTGATATAGATGAGCCGACAGTCGAACCTGCAGGAACCGATGAAACTGCAGATGCTGGGGAAACTGATCCAGTAGATGATCAGACAGATGCTCCTGTAGAGGACATTTATCCAGATGGTCCTGTTGCACCTTCTGATGAGGCATATGATTCTGATCCAGAACCACTTTTCGTGCCAGAAGCTGGAGAGACATTCCCTACAAGAGATCAGGGAAGCTATTATGACGATGATACGGATTATTCAGAAGATGATCAGGATGCACTTCCAACTTCAGTTGAACCTGAGGAAGAGGAAGAATCAATTTGGGAAGATGCTACATATGAGTGGGCAGAGGATAAGAGTACAGTAACTGCTACTCATGTACTTATAGAAGATGAAAGCGTTGTAGAGTCAGAAACTGTTGAAACAACAGCTGAGATTACACAGCAGCCAACAGATGAAGAACCTGGACTCATGTATTTCACAGCTGTATTTAGTAATACTGATTTTGTAACACAGCATGATATAGAGGAAATTCCATCCATTTCTGAAAACGTTACATATAGTGGAGATGCAAGTAATCCTACATGGACTAAGGGAAGCACAAATACACTCAATATCAAATTTACACGTAGTACAGATGTAAATAACGCAAGAGCACATTTTAGTGGAATAACAATCGATGGTAATGGAGTAATGTCTAAGTATTATACTAAAGAAGGAAGCATTACTATTAAGCTTAAGCCATCTTATCTAGAGGGATTATCAGTTGGTAGTCACTCAATAGTCGTATATTTTGATGATGGACAGTCTTCAGCTTCATTCGAGGTTAATCAGGCTGGAACAAGTTCAGATGAAGAAGCAGCAGCAAGTGGTTCAACACCTGATAATTCAATCAATAACACAGCTAATAACGAAAGAACATCTGGTGATATAAATCCAAGTACATCGAATGCTACATCTACAGATGCAAGCACTTCGGGTACAGCAAGGACTGGAGATTCAAGTCCACTTATGCCATGTGTATCACTTATGCTTTTCTCAGCATTTGGCATTGCACTAACTATTAAGAAGAAATTTAGTTAATAGGAAATATATAAGAAAAGAAAAAACAGCTGACAAAGTGTTTTCTAAAAAAAAATAGGAGGGAAACGCATGATTCCTAAAAAAGTACGAAAGATATTATCGATAATGATAGCGGTTGCACTCGTAATGGCTGTTATTCCCGCGGTGGCATTTGCTGATGAAGTGAATACACTCTTTGGAAATGGCGATGAAACAGTAGCTTCAACTGGTGATGCTACTGAGAGTGAAGAGGGCGAGCAGACTGATGAGGCGATTGACCAAGATGAGAATACTCCACAGACTGACGAAGCAATCGCAACTGACGAAGCTGGTGATGAAAATGTAGATAATGCTCAGCCAGAAGAAACTGCTCAGTTTGATACAGATGTAGATGTTAAACTAATGCGTAACCGTGGAAGTGTTGGTGGAAATTTAGATTCGTTGAATGGACTTAGTTCTATTCCTACTCCGATAGATGACTCTAAGTTCACGGTTGAATTTGATACTTCAAATGCCCATATACCAAATTACAGAGAAGATCAGTGGACTAGCCCACATCCTGCATATTACTATGATAATGGAAATCAAGTGCTCCCAACAGTTTCTTTTAAGTATGATGGTACAGCTATACTTCCGAGTGACCTTCCAGAGGGTTATACATTGAATGTTTCTATAGATACTTCATATAGACCTGGAGGTATTGATGCTTATTACGATTATAACTATAAAGTGAAAAGCGATGTTTATGGAGTAAGTGTTTATATAGATCATTCTGGCACGGAATTGGCGAGAGAATTTGTTCAATTTTACATACTTAACAAACCGAGCTATGAGGTGACATTTCATAAAAATTATGGCGGTGATGATTCTGAATATTCTCGATATTCTCAAACTGTAACATGGAATAATACGATAGATACAAGTAAAATTCCTACTTTTTCTCCGGCTCCGGCATGTGAGGTGTTAAGTAATACATGGTATACGGATGAGGACTGTACTCAAGCATTTGATTTTAATACTAAGATTACTCAAAGGTATAATTTGTACGCTAAATGGACAACCACTCACACTGGAACAGCCGTTCATCAAGATGGAGTTCCTGCTACATGCAGCAAAGAGGGGTCGATAGAATGCTACAAGTGTAGTGCATGTAATAGATACTATTCGGATGAGAATCGTACAAATGAAATTGCTGATATAAGTATTCCTATAGATACTAATGCACATGATTGGGAACAACCAACATATCAGTGGGCTAATGATAATAGTGCTGTAACGGCTTCGCGCGTATGTAAAAATGATGCTAGTCATACAGAAAATGATAATGCCACTACTACAAGTGAGGTTACGAAAAAGGCAACGTGTTCGTCTCCGGAAGAAATAACATATACTGCAACATTTTCTAACACAGCATTTGAAACTCAAACTAAGACGGTTGCTTCTGGTTCAGAAGATCCAAACGCACATGATTGGGGTGAGGTTACTTATAAGTGGGCTAATGATAATAGCGCTGTAACAGCGATTAGAACTTGTAAGAATGATATAAGTCATAATGAAACCGAAACTGTTTCAACAACGAAGACTGTAACAAAAGAGGCTACAGAAACAGCTCCTGGAGACATTCTATATTCTGCGGAGTTTAGTAATCCTGCTTTTAAAAAGCAAACTAAGTATGAAGAAATTCCGGTGAAGGGTAGTTCAGAAAAACAACCTGAGGAGAAAAAGTCCGAAGAACCAACAGCTGATGAAGAGGCTTTCTATATAAATGCTTCTGGAGATAAGATTACCTGGACAGTTGGTAGCACAGACACTCTGAATATCAAGTTCGAGCGTTCAGAAGATAATGGAAGTACAAGTAAGCATTTCCTTGGTATAGAGGTTGATGGTAAGGCTACATCAAAGGATCTCTATGATACAGAGGATGGAAGTATTATCATCAAGCTTAAACCTGCACTTCTTGAAAGCTTAGGCGAGGGTGAACATACACTTACAGCTCTCTTTGATGATGGTAGTGCTTCAGCTAAGTTCACAATCATCAAAGCTACTAAAGAGGTGAAGAATGAAAAGAAAACAACTTCTAAGAATGCTAAGACAGGGGATGCAAGTCCAATTAAGTTAGTAATCATTATTATGATCGTATCTGCTTTAGCATGTGCAGGAGTTCTGGTTATTAAAAAGAAAAGACCGTAATTGATATCACTAAAAATAAGTGAGTTAACGAGCTGCTTGATTAATCAGGCGGCTCGTTTTATTTTGTTAACTTTTCGATGAAAAAAGCATAGGAAAATGCTATAATATAAATTGGTTTATTATGACATTATGAGTCCCGCGCAGGGACTAAAGAAAGAGACTTTATGGAAGAAAGATTTGAACTCATTGCCCCTTGTCATTTTGGCCTTGAGGCAGTGTTAAAAAGAGAGGTGCAAAACCTTGGCTATGAGATAGTTGAGGTGGAAGACGGAAGGGTAACCTTCGCAGGCCCCGCATCAGCTATAGCCAGAGCGAATATAAATATCAGAACCAGTGAACGCATACTTCTCAAATGCGGTCAGTTTAAAGCGACTACTTTTGACGAGCTTTATGAAGGCGTGAAGCACATTCCATGGGCAAGGATTATTCCTCGTGATGGAAGGTTCTGGGTAACCAAAGCCACAACTAATAAGTCCAAGCTTTTCAGCGAGACTTCAATCCAGAGTATTGCGAAGAAAGCTATGGTTGAAAGCATGTCGAATACATATCACATTAGTCAGTTTGCTGAGGATGGCGATGATTATCCGGTAAGGATTTTCATCAAGAAAGATATTGTGACGGTTGGTCTTGATACCACTGGAGTTTCGCTTCATAAACGTGGCTACAGACAGCTGGTTGGTAAGGCTCCTATTTCTGAAACACTTGCAGCGGCACTTATTATGCTTACACCATGGCGTGCTGACAGACTTCTTGTGGATCCGTTCTGCGGAAGTGGAACCTTCCCTATTGAGGCGGCGATGATCGGAGCAAACATAGCGCCTGGTGTGAATCGTGATTTCACTTCTTCAACATGGGAAAAGCTGATTGATAAAAAGACATGGTATGCGGCTTACGATGAGGCGCGTTCACTGGAGAAAACTGATGTCGAAATGCATATTCAGGGTTATGACCTTGATTCTCAAATAGTTAAATGTGCCATGCAAAATGCGGAAGATGCAGGCGTGGCGGATTACATTCATTTTCAGGCTCGTGCTGTGAAAGATCTTAGTAGTCCAAAGCCTTATGGCTTCATTATTACAAATCCACCTTATGGTGAAAGACTGGAAGAAAAAGAAGCTCTGCCAGCGCTCTATAGAACCATAGGTGAAAGATATGCGGCGCTTGATAATTGGTCAATGTTCCTTATCACGTCTTACGAGGACGCGGAGCGTGATATAGGTCGAAAGGCGGATAAGAACCGCAAGATATATAACGGTATGATAAAATCCTACTTTTATCAATTTATGGGAGCTAAGCCTCCTAAAAAATAAATATATGCTGAGAGTTAACCTTTGCATATGAAAGAACAAGGAAGATGAAGAAAATAATTTTAGTCCTACTTCTTCTCGTTGGTGTTGTGGCTGGTTTATTTTATGCCTCGGGTGAGAAGCAGGGTAAGATTCAGAAAAGTGAAAAATACGAAGTTGCAGTTGAGGATCTCATCTCGACTAAGCTGAAGTACATCGGTGAGCACGGCGTGGATGTGCGTGTTGAAGGAAAGAGCCTGAGTAAATTTGGCTACAAGCTTCTTATCGATGACGAGGCGAACATCTATGCTTCTGAACTTTTTATGGAAGATATCATGTGCTGTTCGGTGAATATTTATCCGGATGGACATGTAACCGTAGACAGGGGAGATGCGTCTCTGGAGTTTAAGGCTGCTGAAACCAAAACTCAGGATGACGAGGTTTATATTCCTATCGGAGACCACATTGATGAGCTGGGCTATAGGCTGGAATTCTCCTTCGTGGATGATATGGTTAATTTCATAAATACCGACGGTGGAATGTATTTGCCAGAGGCTTATGATATGCGCGAACACGACAGAGTAACGCCTGTTAGAGATCAGGGTAACGAGGGAACCTGCTGGGCATTTGCTTCTTTGGGAGCCCTTGAGACAACAACACTTCCTGAGGAAGAAGAGATTTATTCTGTAGATCACATGTCCATGAATAATGGCTTCAGTCTCGACCTCAGTGAAGGTGGAGAACATACTATGAGTATCGCCTATATGGCGGCCTGGCGTGGACCTGTCCTTGAGAAGGATGATGAGTACGGCGATGGCAAAACTGATGAATCGCTTACTGCCGTAAAACATCTGAAGGAAGCTATCATAATAAATGACAGAGATGATAATAAAATAAAGAGTGCCATCTACAAGTATGGTGGCGTTGAGACTTCTATTTATCTGGAAATGCCATACGGCGTGGATGATTCGAAATATTATAACAGCGAGACCTATAGTTATTTCTATAACGGTTTCGAGGAGCCAAATCATGACCTGGTTGTGGTTGGCTGGGATGACAACTATCCGAAAGAAAAATTCGCTATTGAGCCTTCATCTAATGGTGCATTTATTTGTAAAAACAGCTGGGGTGAAGAGTTCGGTGATAAGGGATATTTTTATATATCCTATGACGATGTGAATATTTGTCAGAAGTCAATTATCTATACAAAGCTGGATGATCCGGATGACTACGACAATATATATCAGACAGATGTCCTCGGCTGGGTTGGACAGATGGGCTTTAGTGAGGAATCGGCATATTTTGCAAATGTATATGAGGCAAAGGGGGATGAGACCTTGAAGGCGGTTTCCTTCTATGCAACAGGCCCTGATACAAAATTCTCGGTGTTTGTTGTAACGGACTATGATGATATGTTGTCCCTGAATAGCAACAGGCAGCAGGTTGGTAAAGGTGAGACGAGATATGCTGGGTACTACACTGTGGATCTGACTCAGGAGATAAATCTTGATAAGGGACAGAAGTATGCCATTATCGTGAGCATTACTACCCCTGGCAGCGAGAGACCTATCGCTATTGAATGTGATGCAGGCGATAGAACGGCAAATCTTGACCTTGAAGATGGCGAGGGCTATATGAGTCTTTATGGCGAATCCTGGCACAATGCTGAGGAGGAGAGTGCAAACATTTGTCTAAAGGCCTTCACGGTGGACAGAAAATAAGGAGAAATTAAAATGATAAAACTTGTATTTGCAACAGGCAACATGAATAAGTTACGTGAGATTAAGGAGATTTTATCTGGCGTTGATGTGGAGATTCTTTCCATGAAAGAGGCGGGAGTTGATATTGATATAGTTGAAGATGGAAAAACTTTTGAGGAGAATGCTTTGATAAAGGCTCGTGCAGTTTGCAAGGCTTCAGGTCATCTTGCTCTTGCTGATGATTCCGGACTTGAGGTAGATGCACTAAATAAAGAACCTGGAATTTATTCTGCAAGATATATGGGTGAGGATACATCTTACGATATAAAGAATCAGAATATTATAGACAGGCTGGAGGGTGTTCCAGATGAAGAGAGAACAGCTCGTTTCGTTTGTGCTATGGCTGCTGTTTTCCCTGATGGAACAGAGAAGACTTTTGTTAGAACAATGGAAGGAAGAATAGGCTATGAAATAGCTGGAGCAAATGGCTTTGGATATGACCCAATTTTCTTCCTGCCAGAATATGGTAAGACTTCTGCTGAAATCTCACCTGAAGAGAAAAATGCAATCAGCCATCGTGGCAAGGCGCTTCGTGCACTTGCTGAATATTTGAAAGAACGTGGAACAGAATGATCAAAAAAGTATTGATAGTTAGCGATTCTCATGGAAAGAGCAAGAATGTAAAGGAAGCCATTGGAAAAGAAAAACCGGATATGCTGATCCATCTGGGAGATATAGAGGATGATCCGGAAAAGCTTCGAAGATGGCTGGATGAGAGAGCAAAAAAATCTATTCCTGCAATTTTCATTCAGGGGAATTGCGACAGATATATGAGTAGTGATGTGAACTCGGTTTTGAAGCAGGTTGCAATGTTTGAGCTAAATGACCATAAATTCTTCTGCTGTCATGGACATGTTCAGGGAGTGAACTATGGTCTGGAAAAACTGATGTATACAGCCATTGAGAATGGCTGCGACATAGCAATGTATGGCCATACACATACTCCGTTTAATGATGTGTTTGATGGGTTTGGAGATGCTGGCGAAAGCGTGCATGTTCTTAATCCGGGAAGCATTTCGCTTCCTCGAGGGGGTAACCCAAAGAGTTATATGATAATGAAATTTGATGATAATAATGATTATGAGGTGGAACTTAAATCATTATAATTGGGAGAACAACTAGGTGAAGAAGGGCGATATTGTAGAAGGTAAAATTGAAAGCTATAGTTTCCCTAATCGTGGAAGCTTTCTGCATATAGAGGAAAATGAACAGGCACCGGATGGAAAGATAGAGCGTGTTATCACTGTTAAGGGCGCGCTTCCAGGACAGACTGTTAAGGCTCGCATAAAGAAGAAAAAAGAGGGCAAGGCAGATGGCATTCTGCTTGATGTGGTTAAGAAGTCTCCACAGGAAACTAAGAAGCCGATGTGCAACCACTTCTATAGCTGTGGTGGATGTACTTATCAGACCTTCGCTTATACAAATCAGCTGAAACTGAAGGAGCAGATGGTGAAGGAGCTGATGAGTGAGGTTATTCCTTCATTGGGCGCTGAAAAATATGACGAAAAGAGCTTTAAGTGGGAAGGTGTTCTTGCTTCTCCTGACCAGTTCAGATACCGCAACAAGATGGAATTTACCTTTGGGGATGCGGAGAAGGATGGTCCACTTACACTTGGACTTCATCGTAGAAATTCTACACATGATATCATTAGTATCGACTCCTGTGCGCTGGTCAGCCCCGCATGGAATGAGATACTTAAATATACTCAGAAGTTCTACCGTGACAAAGGAGTGCCTCATTATAACAAGCGCAGTCATACGGGAGTTCTGAGGAATCTTGTGATAAGAGAATCTGCCACTGATGGCGGAATAATCGTGAATCTTGTTACAACAACTCATCACTCCATTGATGAATATACTCGCGATATTCCTTGGAATGAAAAGAGAAGTGAGACAGTTGATGAACTTTGTCTTCCGGAATATGTAGCAGGTCTTCTTTCTCTTGGGGATACATCACCAATAGGTATGGATGGTTATAGTTCTCACGGTTATGATTCGAATTCTGGAAAATATGGACATAAAAAGAATAAGGTTGTCAGAGATAAAAATGGTATTTTCCGTAATGCCTATCTGGCTGAGGAAGAGAAGGGTGGCTCCGGAGAATTCGAATCTCTTACAAGGTATAACCGTATAATCGGTGTTCTCTATACGGAGTGCGATACACTGGCAGATGCAATCATACCGGATACTGTAACCCTGCTTTATGGACAGGATTACATTATGGAAGAGGTGCTTGGACTTAAGTTTAAGATTTCTCCATTTTCATTCTTCCAGACAAATACAAAGGGTAGTGAGGTTCTCTACTTAAAAGCCAGAGAATATGCTCTTGAGGCTCTGAACATTAATCGGGATGAATCGACTGACAGCAAAAATATAGTTGGAACTATTTATGACCTCTACAGTGGAACAGGCACCATTGCCCAGATGATGTCTCCAGTTGCCGAAAAGGTCTATGGTATAGAAATAGTTGAGGAAGCTGTTGAGGCAGCAAAGGAAAATGCAAAGCTTAACAAACTTAAGAATTGTGAGTTCATTGCTGGAGATGTACTTAAGAAACTAGATGAGCTGGTGGAAAAACCAGATCTTATAATTCTGGATCCGCCACGTGATGGGGTGAATCCAAAAGCGCTTCAGAAAATACTTTCCTATGGGGTTGAAAATCTTATCTACATTAGTTGTAAACCTACATCTTTGGTCCGTGACCTTAAGGTTTTTGAGGAAAATGGTTACGTCCCTGTAAAGGGGTGTTGTATAGATCAATTTCCAAACACTCAACATATAGAGACTATCGTAAAAATTAGCCGTGCTGATTCATAAACAAGGGGGTTTTTATGAATAAGAAAAAGAAAAATGAATACCGTCTGTGGCGCATGTTTATTATGTGCGTTGTGGGTATTGGTATTAACTTAATTGGCTCTGTGGTTGCTGCGAAAACGGGAACACCACTTTACCTGGATACAAATGGAACAGTTCTTATTGCGGCAATGGGTGGATATCTTCCAGGCATCATAGTAGGACTTTTCTCCAACCTTATCAGAGGTCTTTGGGAAGCGGATGTAATTTATTATTCTGTAATAAATGTATTCATCGCCATAATCACCCATTTGTTTGTCAAAAAGAAATTTATTAAAAACCCTGTTGGTATTATCTTGCTCATAATTATCATGGCAGTAATCGGTGGCGGACATGGTGCTGTTTTATCATGGATACTTAATTTTGCTTCGAATGAGAAAGCTAATTTTTCTGCTCATATTAAGACTGACATTCTTTGGGATATAGTTGATAAGGCTATCGCCATTGTACTTCTTGTTATTTTGATGAAGGTTCTTCCAAAGAAGCTTCAGGATGATATGAGGATAGAGGGTTGGCAACAGGCTCCGCTTTCTGATGGGGAGATTAAGGAAGCTAAGAAGGGGCATAACCGTAAGATTTCCCTTAGAACAAAAATTCTGCTTCTTCTCTTTATGGCGTGTATAGCCATTGGAGCGGCAGCGATGATCATCAGTATTTACCTTTACAGAACTTACACAATTCAGCAGCATTGCAAGCTGGCGGATGGAACAGCAAATCTTGTGGCAAGTGAAATTGATCCTGAGATGGTGGATGAATACATAAAGGATGGAGAGAATGTTTCGGGTTATCTGGACACAGAGGAACAGCTGAAGAAGATAAAAGAAAGCTCTTCTGATATTGAGTATGTTTATGTATATAAGATACAGGAAGATGGATGCTACGTTGTATTTGATTTAGACACAGAGGATTTGGAAGGCGCAGATCCGGGAACTATCATCCCATTTGATGAGTCCTTCGATGAGTATATTCCAACTCTGCTTAAGGGTGGCAAGATAGATCCTATTATTTCAAATGATACATATGGTTATCTCATAACAGCATATTCTCCGGTTTACAATGAAGCAGGTGAATGTGTTTGCTATGCAGCGACCGATATTTCGATGGACATTATCAAGAATTATGAGATGACATTTATCGCGAAGCTTCTTTCTCTCTTTGTTGGATTCTTCGTATTTGTTATTGCCGTAGGTCTTTGGATTTCCGAATACAATATTGTTTTGCCTGTGAATACAATGGCTATCAGCGCAAGTTCGTTTGCTTACGATAACGAAGCTGCACTTGAGGAAAACCTGAAGCATATCAAACAGCTGAAAATTCATACTGGCGACGAGATTGAGAACATGTACCAGGCTTTCTCACGTACTACCGAGAAGAGTATGAATTATGTGCACGATCTCAACAGTAAAACAGAGACTATTTCTCAAATGCAAAATGCACTCATCATCGTCATGGCTGATATGGTTGAGAACCGAGATGAGAATACTGGAGATCACATTAAGAAGACTGCTGAATATACAAAGATCATCATGGATAAGATGAAGGAGCTGGGTTATTACAAGGGTCAGCTTACAACAAGATTTATGAACGATGTTGTTAATTCAGCGCCACTTCATGATATTGGTAAGATACATGTTTCTGACATGATACTTAATAAACCTGGAAAACTGACAGATGAAGAGTTCGAGATTATGAAATCTCATACAACAGCAGGTGCTGATATTCTTGACCAGGTTATTGCAAAGGTTCCGGATTCGGGTTATCTGAAAGAGGCTAAGAACCTGGCTGAGTTCCACCATGAAAAGTGGAATGGCAAGGGCTATCCTAAGGGACTTGCTGGAGAGGAAATTCCTCTTTCTGCACGAATTATGGCAGTTGCAGATGTATTCGATGCCCTTGTATCAGATAGATGCTACAAGAAGGCATTTCCTTTTGAAAAGGCTATGAGCATTATTAAGGAAGATGCTGGTACTCACTTCGATCCATTGGTTGCGGATGCTTTTATCCAGGCTGAGGACGAGGTTAGAAAGGTAGCTGAGAAGCATTCTAAGTAGTATTTTCAGACGTAGTTTTCATTACTAGCTTTTCTAAGAAGTAGTGTTTGTGTTATCATATTTGATGTTGCTAAAAAAGAACAAAAAGGAGTAATTACTATAATGAAAAATAAGGCATATCCATATTATAATCCACCTCAGATCACAAACCTGAAGAATATGATAAACAGGAGAGCGACAGAGAGTGCAAACGAGACAGCATTTGTTTATCCATGCGAGACAGGAGAGATGAAGAAAACTTTCCTTGATCTTAAGGAAGATGTGGATGCATTTGGTGCTTGGATGTATAACAAGAAGATTAAAGATAAGCACGTTGCTATTGTTGGTGAGAATTCATATGAGTGGCTGGTTGCATACTTCGCATGTGTTAACGGCGGAAATGTGGCTGTAGCTATTGATAAAGGTCTTCCTGATGAAGAGATTGAAGCTCTTGCTAAGACAGGCGATGTGGAAGTGGGATTTGCTACTGATACATATTTTGAAAAGGCTAATAAAAGAATCGGTAAGAAGGTTTACAACCTTAAGGAATTTGATGATATCCTTTCTGAAGGTCGTGGACTTATCAGAGAAGGTGCAAATGACTTCCTTAACTATGAAATAGATGCTGATAAAACTGCAACTATTCTCTTTACTTCTGGTACATCTGGAGTAAGTAAGGGTGTTGAGCTTACAAATAGAAATATTGCTTTTGAGATTGTTCATACAAGTATGCTCTTTGAACCAAAGGGCGGAGTGCTTGCAGTACTTCCTTTCCATCATGCTTTTGGACTTGTAGTTGGTATTCTGATGGTTGTCAATTATGGACAGCCTATTTATATTAATAAGAGTCTTAAGTATGTTAAGAAGAACATGGTTGATTTCAAACCTCAGACAATGTTCCTCGTTCCTATGTTTGTAGAGTTCTTCCACAAGCAGATTTGGGCAGAGGTTGCAAAGAAGGGTAAAACTCAGGCGTTTAAGGGTCTTATGAAATCTACAGACCTTCTTCTTAAGACAGGCGTGGATGTAAGAAAGAAAACATATGGTTCTATCCAGAAGGTATTTGGTGGAAACCTTGAGTATATTATCTGTGGTGGAGCTGCTCTTGATCCAATGTATGTAAAAGAGTTCCGTACATGGGGGATAGAGATTCTTAATGGATATGGTGCTACAGAGTGTTCACCTTGTACAGCGGTTAACAGAGCTGGACATAAGAAAGATGGAAGTGTTGGACTTCTTGTTCCTGGAATTGAAGTAAAGGCTACAGAAGAAGGAGAGATAGCTTTCAAGGGTGACCTTGTTATGAAGGGTTATTACAAGAATCCGGAAGCTACAGCTGAAGCGCTTATTGATGGTTGGTATCATACAGGAGATCTTGGTTACGTAGATGATGATAATTTCATCTTCCTTACCGGCCGTAAGAAGAACCTGATCATCCTTAGTAATGGTGAGAATATATCTCCTGAGGAGCTTGAGCAGGATATTGCAAGAGATGCTGCTGTAAACGAAGTTCTCGTTTATGATGAGGGTGGAAAGATTACGGCTGAGATTTTCCCAGATGAAGAACATATGGGTGATACAGCTTACTTCGAGAAATTGAAGAATAAGGTTAATAAGGGCAGACCTATGTACAAGCAGATCTTCAAGGTTAAGCTTCGTGAAGAAGAGTTCATTAAGAATGCCAGCATGAAGATAGTAAGATACAAGAATATCCCTGGAGCTCAGGCACCAGCCTCAGCACCAGAAGACTAAAAAAATACTAAGGATCCTGAGCTCAGCTCAGGATCTTTTTTTAAGGAATTCTCGCATTCTTTGTATATGTGTGCTAAAATATATGTTTGAGTCGTCAAAAGTTCGAAAATGAGAAAATAATTATATCAGGGGATTAATTATGGATATCATTAGCATACTACAACTTTTCGGAGGAATAGGTCTTTTCCTGTTCGGAATGAGCCAGATGAGTTCATCTTTGGAGAAACTTACTGGTTCGGGTTTAGAGAAGTTATTAGAGACAGTGACAACCAGTAAAAAGAAGGGCGTAGGAGCTGTAAAGGGCTGGGCCTTTGGTATGGGTGTTACAGGTATTATACAGAGTTCGGCTGCTACAACTATCATGCTTGTTGGTTTCGCAAATGCCGGGATAATGAAAGTTGCTCAGGCTATGCCGGTTGTATTTGGTTCAAATGTCGGTAGCACAGTAACTGCTCAGATTCTTCGTCTTGGTGATATAAAAAACGATACAGTGATCCTGCAGTTATTTAGGCCGTCATCTTTTGCTCCAATCCTTGTAGGAATTGGTGCATTTGTAATTCTTTTTACAAAGAGTAAGAGAGCAAAAAATATAGCTGGCATTTTTGTAGGTTTGGGCATGCTATTCTATGGTATGACACTCATGGAGGATGTTTTTGCTCCGCTTAAGGAGAATGAGAATTTTCAGTCTCTTTTTACATCGTTTGAAAATCCATTGCTTGGAATTCTTATAGGTATTGCAATTACAATAATTTTGCAGAGTTCAAATGCTTCTGTAGGTATTCTTCAGGCTCTTTCAGCAACAGGAGTTGTTTCCTATGCTGTGGCCATTCCTATCATAATTGGAGAGAACCTTGGAAAGTGTTCTCCAACAATTATTGGCGGTATCGGAGCTAATAAAAAAGCCAAGCGTCTTGTTGTGGGATATCTTTTCTTCAATATCTTCGGTGCATTAGTTTTTGGAATAATTATTTATCTTCTGAATGCAGCGATAGGACTTCCATTTATGACGAAGCTGGTTAACAGAAGTGATATAGCTACACTTCACTTCCTCTTTAACTTCCTGACAAGTCTTATATTGCTTCCATTTTCCAAGCAGGTTTCTGAGTTCACCGAGAAGGTTATTGGCAGAGATGAGGAAAAAGCAGAAGATATTGAGATTTCAAAGTTGGACGATATGCTTCTGAATACACCAACCATCGCATTGGAGCAGTGTAAAACAGTTATTCATAAGATGGGCGAAGCAATCTTGGAAAACTATGAACTGGCGACAAGTATGATCTACCAGTATGATGATACCAAGCTTCCTCGTATGGAAGAAAATGAGGCTTTAATCGATAAATGTGAAACTGCACTTTCTGCATATATTGTTCGAATTAATAGAAATCGTCTGACAAGAGAAGATAAGCTTACAGCTTATGAAATCCTGAATTCAATTGGAGACTTTGAACGAATGGGTGATTATTGTATGAACATCGCATTCGTTGCTCAGGATAAGAATGAACAGGATATTCACTTCTCGCCTGCAGGACATAGAGAGGCAGAGGATATAATCGCAGCCGTTAAGTATACTATTGAGACTGCATTTACTGCTTTCAGAGAAGACGATCTTTCAATGGCCGTGAGAGTTGAACCTCTTTCGGAAACAATAGATGAACTTAAAGAAATAATTAAGTCTCATCACGTTGACAGACTTCAGGAAGGCACTTGTAGTATTGCCGGTGGAGTTCTTCTGTTTGATCTGGTAAACAGTTTTGAGAGGATTGCATCTCACGCAGCAAACGTTTCTCTCCATGTGATCAAGAAAATCAGAGGAGATGAAGAATTCGATGAGATGCATGGTCACGCAAATGATAATCATAGTGAAGAGTATAAAGCGCTCTATCATTACTATGAGTCACAATATATTGAGCCTATCCTAAAGAAAAATCATATGGACGAGAAGGCGCCTAAGGTTATTGACAAGGATGTCATTAAGTCCGAAAAGGCTGGTAAGGAAAAAGCAAAAGAAAAAGCCAAGGAGAAGGAAAAGGCTAACAAAAAGAAACAGACAAAAGAAGAGGATAAGAAGAAATCCAAGAATAAGAGTGATAGTGAGGAGAAGAAGTAATGGATAATTTTAATCAGAAAGCGGCAATCTCTCAGGAAGAGTTTAACTACGCACAGGATGTTATAAAGAAACTGTCCAGCTATTATGATAGCAAGGTGGTAGGACAGCAGAATCTGAAGTTTGCCTTGGTTGCATCTATCATCGCAGATGGACATGTGCTGATCGAATCAGTACCTGGTCTTGCTAAGACAACTGCAGCAAAAACTATTTCAGATGCGGTTGATGGAAAGTTTTCACGTATTCAGTGTACACCTGACCTTCTTCCAAGTGATATTATTGGTACTCAGGTTTATAACCAGTCAACAGGTGAGTTCGATACAACCCTCGGACCTGTATTCGCAAACTTTGTTCTTCTGGACGAGATTAACCGTTCAAGTGCAAAGACACAGAGTGCCATGCTTGAGGCCATGCAGGAAAGACAGGTTACTATCGGTGGTCAGTCCTATAAAATGCCTGGCGATGTATTCATAGTTATCGCTACACAGAACCCTATCGAACAGGAGGGTACTTATCTTCTTAGTGAGGCACAGACAGACCGTTTCATAATTAAAGAGAAGATTACATATCCAAAGCCTGAGGAAGAGGCTGAGATTCTTAATAGAATTGAATCTGGTGTGATAAGAAAAACACCTGCAGTTCTTTCTATCCAGGACGTTGATAATCTTCAGACAATCGCAGAAAAGGTTTATGTAGATGCATCTATTAAGAAATATATTTCTTATATTGTTGATGCAACCAGACATACAGAAACTGTACTTCCACAGGAGCTGAGCCGTTATGTAAGAATGGGTGCCAGCCCAAGAGCTTCTATTGCATTCATGAAGATTGCAAAGGCTGTTGCTCTCATCTACGGACGTACTTATGTAATTCCAGATGATGTTAAGCTTCTTCGTCATCAGGTACTCCGTCACAGAGTTGAGCTTAATTATGCAGCTATCGCTGATAATGTTTCAGTAGAAACAATCATCGACAGATTAGTAGGAGCTATTCAGACTCCATAGTTTAATTAAGGAATAGCGAAGGTTCTTAGAAGGAAGTTAGTATGGATTACGATTATCTGGCACGTATTAAAGCGTCTATTCAATTGTATACGCATAAGAAAACTTCAAATATTCTTGATGGTGAGTTCAGTTCTATTTATAGAGGACGGAGCTTTGATTTTGATGACCTTAGAGAATATGTTTATGGCGATAGCGTGAGAGATATCGACTGGAAATCTTCTTCAAAAACTGGAAGAGTTCTTATTCGTAGATACATTGCAGATAAAAAGCATAACATTCTTTTTGTTGGTGATGCCGGCGGAAAGTTCAAGGGTGATACAGATGCGGGAGAGTCAAAGAGCACCATCGCTTTAAATGTTCTGGGTACCATCAGTTATCTAGTAAATGACCATAGCGATGACTATGCACTTCTTACCAGTACAGACCAGGGTTATGATTTCAGCTTTTTCAAATCTGGAAAGCAGCATCTTGAGAATCTGCTTATAAGATATGAAAAGTGCCTGAATAATGAGGAATCCAAGCCTCTGGGAGAAACTCTTGATTATATAGCTGAGAATATTCATCGAAAGATGATCATATTTATAATTACAGATATGGATGGCATTGCCAGCCTGAATGATAATCTTCTGAAGAAGCTTACAGTTATGAATGATGTAATGATCATAAATATTGAAGATGCATTCCTCACTGGTGATCATCTGTATGATCTTTCTACAAAGAATTATGAAAAAGACTATATGCTGCATGATAGAAAGCTTCATGCGGCTGAGGTTAATGATAGAAATATCCGCAGAGCTAATGCGGAGGAGTTGTTTAAAAAGCATCGTATCAGTGCTGTTAGTGTCAGCCGTGAAAACGATGTTGTAGATAAAGTAGTAGAGCTTTTTGAAAGGCACAAGAATGAAAACATCAGTTGAGTTACAGGATCCGTTTTCATATATGATCATTTGGATCATCCTTGCTGTTCTCTTTATTGCAGCTGTTATTTTTGCACAGCTTTATTTTAGAAAAGTGCTGGGCGACAGGCTGAAGAAGCCTCGTACACCAAAGCTTAAGAAGGTTCCGCCTGCTACGCTGGATAACATTAAGAGAAAGTATCTGGGTGAGCTGACATATATTGAATCAGACCTGGTAAATAATAGAATAACTATCAGAGAAGCTTATCATAAGCTTAGTAAGAACATCAGAATGTTTGTTTTTGAAGTAACCGGAATTAAGGTTCAGAAGTACACTCTGACTGAGATCAGAAGGGTGAACATTCCACCTCTTACTAATCTTGTGAGAGAATATTATGAGCCTGAATTTGCGAGAGAAACTCGCGCAGATGTAAGGTCTTCAATTTATAAAACTCGAGAACTCATACAGAGTTGGAGGAGATAGTATGCATTACATACACCCCATGGTTCTTAAGGTGGGACTGCCTGTACTGGCTGTACTTGTAATAGTGCTTCACCTTATCAAGAAGAAAATTAAATATCGTGGTGGTATAAAAGCAGCTAATACTTACTTTGTTAAGGATTTGGATATATACAGAAACCGTAGACGTTGGTATACATTTGTTACCATTGTTATGGAAGCCTGCATTATTACCAGCCTTGTTGCCTGTCTTGTGCTTGCAGCCAGACCTGCTAAAAAGGAGACGGTTAATAACGGTACAAAGAAGAGAGATATCTTCCTTTGCATGGATGTTTCTTATTCTATTTACGAACTGAATGCAGACCTTGTAGAAAGTCTTCAGGAGGTTGTTGCCGGACTTGATGGTGATAGATTTGGAGTAAGTATTTATAACACATCTACAATTCTTTATGTTCCTATGACTGATGATTATGATTTCATTAATCAGAAGCTGGAGGACCTGAAGGTATATTTCCAACTTCAGAAGGAATACATGGATAAGTATTACAACGAGGAAACAGGTTATCTGGAGTATAACCACTCGGAATATGATGAGTTTGCTGAATATCAGGAAAAGCTTGAATACTATGATTCGGGTACTCTTATAAATAATTATTCAAAGGGTAGTTCACTTATTGGTGAGGGACTTGCATCTTGTATGTATAGCTTCCCAAGACTGGATGATGAGGATAGAACACGTATTATCATCATGTCTACAGATAATGCTCAGGAGGCGATTTCGAAGCCACTTGTAGAACTGGACGAGGCGGCTGATCTTTGTAAGAAGAATGATATCAAGGTATTTGGTATTTTCCCTAACAGAGATAACTGGAGCGGAATGAACACAACTGATTATGATACAGACGAATCTGAGCTGAAACTGAATGTAGAAAAGACAGGCGGTAAATTCTATAAGCAGAGCGAAAGTCTGTCGGTAAATGATATCGTCGCTGATATAGAAAGAGAAGAGGCTCTGGAGGTTGAAGAGGTTACAATCACCAAGGTGGTTGACCAGCCTGCAGTTCCTATTATTGTTCTTATTTGTGCTCTTTCAACTATGCTTGTTATAGGACTAGGTATAAGACTATGATAACTAAACCTGTAATACCATTGGTGGTAATAGTTCCAATCCTTGTGGTTGTGCTTGTTTGCTATATCATCAGTGTATTAAGAAGAAAATCGAATATAGGCCTTAAAGTACTTGCAATACTTCGTATCAGTATCATGGTTTTGCTGGCGTTTCTTACAAACCTCAGAATCATGGATAAGAAGTATGATGCTAAGGTTGAGATGAAGAATCTGGATGTGCTTTTTGTTGTAGATACTACCATCAGTATGTGGGCTGAGGACTATAAGGGTTCAAAGACCAGAATGAGGGGCGTGCTTCACGATACAGAGTATATCATCGATGAGCTTTCGGGAAGTAACTTTGGACTCATCAGATTCGATAACAGATCTCAGATACTTGCACCTTTTACTCAGGATCATGAAACAGTTAAGGACGCATTTACCACTATAAAAGAGCCGGATATTTATTATGCTCGTGGTAGCTCGCTGAATGTTTCTTATGATGATATGGAATCATTGCTTCTTTCCTCCAATCAGAAGGATGAAAGAATGACCATTCTTTTCTATATAACAGATGGTGAGATTACTGATGAGTCGGAGCTTCGTTCTTTTAAGGAACTGGAGCAGTATGTGGATGCTGGCGCTGTTCTGGGTTATGGAACTACCAAGGGCGGCAAAATGAAATACGGTGATTATGGCAATTATGTTCAGGACCCTGAAAAAGGGAAGGATGCCATCTCCTCCATAGATGAGACTAACCTTAAGAAGGTTGCGTCAGATCTTGATATTGAATACATCCATATGACAGATACATCTAAAGTGGCTTATCTTCTGGAGTCCATTAAGAACGGAAGTTCTCTCACAATGGAAAAGTCAGATTCTGTAAGTTACGAGGATACTTATTTTTATTATGTTATACCACTCCTGATAATGCTTGTTCTGGAGTTGGTGCTCTTTGTAAGAAAAGGTAGATTATAGATATTATGAGCGATAAGAAAGACGCAAAAAAACTTAATAAACAAGAGAAGCGTCTTGAGAAGAAGAAGCTTAAGGCTCTGGACAAGGCTCGTATAGCTGAGGAAAAGAGACAGGACAGAGAAGCAAGGTTTATGTATGAGGACCCGATTGGATTTATGAGGGTTGTAAATGTCATAAGCGTAGTGCTTCTGATTTTTGCGTTCTTTTTTGGAACTAAGTATATAATCAATGGTATTTTCCTTATTAATTATAATCATGGAAATTACTCCTATAGAACTGAGGAGTTTCTTCAAAAAATCAATATTCCAGAGGGATATGTTCCTTACTACAATGCGGGAAATGCATACTACAAGCTTGAGGATTATGACAATGCTATCCTAAGTTATAAGTCCGCATTAGAAGCTCATCCGACAGAGAAGAAGGAGTGTGACATCCGAGTTAACCTTGCGCTTGCTATGCTCCACAAGATAGATTTCGATAACATCAATACTGAGAAGCAGAAGGCAAATGCCATCAGGCAGCTTCAGGCAGCCAGAAATGTTCTGACAGAAAAGGGATGTGCGGATCCTTATGGAACAAATGGTCACGACCCTGAAGCGGAGCAGCTGAAACAGGATATTGATAAGATGCTTGAAGAACTGGATGCAGAACCAGAACCACCAGATCAGAATGAAGACGAAGAGAATCAGGGTGGTGGTGGAAGCGATTCCAAGGATAAAGAAAAGACCAACCGTGAAGAGCAGCTGGAGAAAGACCTGAATAACCAGAAGCAGGATGCTATGGAAGAGATGCAGCAAACCCAGCAGTCTCAGGATCAGAAGAATGATAAAGAATCAGCAGGTGGCGGCGGCGGAAGTGATTTCGACGGCAAGACCTGGTAGGAATGGACATAGACGATGGCAAAGAAAAGAGACAAAAATCTTAAGTGGGATAAGCTGGACAATACTGCCCAGCTTTTTCCCGTTATTGCGAGAGAGGGCATGAGTAATGTCTATCGTGTTGCAGTAGTGCTTAAAGAGGATATTGATGAAACTGCGCTTCAGTTAGCCCTCGAAAAAGTACTGCCTCATTTTGATGTGTTCAAAACCACACTGAAAAAAGGAATATTCTGGTACTACTTTGAGGAGAATGAGCGCCCTGTTCCAAAGGTTACTGAAGAAGCTGATTATCCTTGTCTATTTATTAATCCGCACGCAAATAATAATTATCTCTTCAGACTGACTTACTATAAGAATAGAATTAACTTAGAGGTTTTCCATGCTCTTACTGATGGGAATGGAGCTCTTAGTTTTCTGAAGGAGATTACATATCAATATCTCAGACTTAAGAAGCCGGAGTTGAAGGGTAAGGTTAAGAATTCTCTTGCAAGTGAAACTTCTTTGGATTCTGAGGACAGCTATCTTCAGAATTATAAAAAGAAAGAAAAGAAAACTTATACTACAAGAAGAGCTGTAATAATCAAGGGTGAAAAGCTTGCGCCAAACCAGCTCTCGGTAATTCACGGAATCATGCCAGTGGTTGATATTAAAGACGTGGCAAAGAAATACGGGGTTACCATTAATCAATATATAGTTAGTGCATATACATGGGCTATTTATAAGAGTTATCTGAAGGGTGGTAAATCAGATAAACCTATTGCTGTAAGTGTGCCTGTTAATCTAAGACCATACTTTGGGTCGGATACTAATAAAAACTTTTTCGTTGTGGTTACATCTATCTTTGAACCAAAGGAAGAAAACTATACCTTCGAAGAGGTTCTAAAGATTGTAACAAAGAGTCTTGAGGATCAGATTAATAAAGAAAATCTTGAGAAGCTGTTCTCTTATAATGTTTCTAATGAGGTGAACTTAGTGCTGAGAGCCATCCCTCTTTTCCTTAAGAGGATTGCTATAAGACAGGTTTTCAATGCCTCTGCTAAGGCAAATACAACCACAGTAACAAACCTTGGAATCTTAAAGACTACAGATCCTTATACTGATTATATTGAAAGGTTCCAGGCTACACTTGCTATGTCAAAGGGACAGAATATCAAGATGACAGTTATTTCGTTTAGAGATACTCTGACGCTGACATTTAGCTCGTGCGTAGTTGATAGTGGAATTCAGAAAGCATTTTTCAGAAAGCTTACTGAAGATGGAATTAATGTAACTGTAGAAACTAATGGAGTTAGTTATGAGTGATGTAGGAACTCTTAGAAGATGTCCACGTTGCAATCTTAATTTGGTGGACGATACAATTGAATGTCCATTATGCCATGGCGTAGTTGAACTGGAGGGCGATGAAGACGGAGACCGTATGTCCCAGGAATCTAAGTCAGTAACCTATCCGGATGTTCTTTATAAGCTGAAGGCTATCAAGCTTATCATCCGTATAGTTCTGTTTGCAGCTATTGTTACGGGAGTAATAGTTTTGCTTGTAAACTATCTGACATTTAATGGTGTTTACTGGTCACTGATAGTATGCATTGGCCTTGTTTATGGATGTGCTACACTTCTTTATTCTGTAAGGAAGAGGAGAAGTATTCAGAGGATTATTCAGGCACAGATGTGGTTCAGTATTATTCTGGTAGTTGGACTTGACTATCTGATAGGCTACAAGGGATGGTCATTTTCTTATGCTATACCGATTGCATTTGTCGCCCTGGCTATAGGAATGGTCGTTCTGATGATCATTGGAATAGACGGATGGCAGAATTATATAATGACTGAGATAGTAGTTTTTGTTCTCAGTATTGTGCTTATGATTCTGTGGATATTGGGCAAGATTCCGGGTTCGATTTTTATTCTTATTTCTCTTGTTGCCACAGGTCTTATTTTGCTGGGTACGGTGATGTTTGGTCAGAAGAGAGTTATGAATGAGATTAAGAGAAGATTTATGATATAGGTCGGGGATATGGCGGAAGAACTGAGTCGTAGAAGTAAAATAATAAAAATGCTTGTTGCCGAATTTAATAGTAAGAGAATTTTTCAGGATAGATTTTCTCCAGAGTCGTTTAATAAAAGCGAGATGGATGTGGAATACAATTATCCGGAGCATCTTGTTGCCGAAAGAATATCCATGGAGAACTTCGAGATGGAGAGGCTTACCTGGAAGGATTCGACCAGTAAATGGGTAATCCTCCAGCTTCATGGCGGTGGCTATGTAGGTGCTATGCGTAGACACTATAAGCAGATGGCTGGTCTATACTCTGAGGTTGGTGGTGGTGCTACAGTTGTAACAGTTGATTACAGAGTTGCACCGGAACATCCATTTCCAGCTGCTTTGGAAGATGCACTCGAAGCTTATGAGTGGCTTTTGGAGCAGGGTTATAAAAATGATCAGATTATCCTCGCTGGAGATTCTGCCGGTGGCGGACTTGCGATGGCTCTTTGTCATACGCTTAAGGCCAGATGGCGAGGAACACCTGCGGGAATAGTTGCCATGTCACCTTGGACAGACTTAACTCTCAGTGGAAGTTCATATAAGGATAATTACGATATAGATCCTGTTTTTGGAAATGAGAGATCGGAACTGATCTTTGAAAATCCGTATGTAGGTGATGCTGATCCGAAGGATCCAAGAATCTCTCCACTATTCGGAGATTTTTATGGCTTCCCGCCAATGCTTATTCAGGTGGGGACGGATGAGATGCTGCTAAGTGATTCAATATCGGTTGCAGAGAAAGCTAAGTCGGCTGGAGTAAAGGTCAGGCTTTCGGTATATCCTGGAATGTTCCATGTATTCCAGATGGCAGGAACCATAATGGATGAATCAAAACAGGCATGGGCAGAAGTGAAACGCTTCTTTGAAGAAATATAAAACTTGAGTCTATAGGAGATATTAATTATGCAGAAGTTCTATTTGGAAAATATGTATCTTAGAATTACGATCAATCAGCAGGGCGCAGAGCTCTCCAGAATCCTTTCAAAGGAAAATGGTCATGAGTATCTGTGGAATGCAGATGAGAGATATTGGAAGAGAAGTGCACCGGTGCTTTTCCCTATCGTTGGCAGCCTTAAGAATGGAAAGATTACTGTTGATGGACAGGACTACTATATGTCTCAGCATGGCTTTGCCAGAGATGTAGAGTTCCAAATGGTAAAGCAGTCAGATGGAAAGAGAATTATCTTTAGATTAGAATCTGATGAGGATACACTGGTTCGTTATCCATACAAGTTTGCACTCGAGATAGAATACAGACTTGATGGCTATAAGCTTACAACAATCTGGAGAGTAACAAATAAGGATGATAAAGAAATGCATTTCCAGATAGGTGGACATCCTGCGTTCATGTGTCCATTAGATAAGAAATATAAGCAGACAGATTATTTCCTGAACTTTGATACTGATAAGGATCTGAAGTATTCACTGCTTAATGAGAATGGTCTTGTAGCTTCTGAAGATAACATCTTAAAGAATGATGGAAGCATGGTGAAGATAGATGAGCATATGTTTGATAATGATGCTCTGATTTTTGAGGGACAGGGAGTTAATAAGGTTAGTCTTTGTACACCGGATGGTATGGATTATATTTCGGTTATTTTCGATGCACCTTTATTTGGACTTTGGTCACCAGCTGGTAAAAATGCTCCTTTCGTATGCATTGAACCATGGTTCGGAAGAGCAGACAAGGCAGACTTCGAAGGAGATATTTCTGAGAGGGATTTTGACCAGAAAATCGCCCCAAATGAGACCTTTTCAGCGGAATATACTATAGAAATTGGTAACTAGTTTACCATAATGGTTTACATATTACGATATATGACAAAATTATTACGAAAATGCTAATAAAACCTTGACTTTTGTAGCATAAAACGTATAATTTAATAGAGCGTTTTAGTTCACACATATGGGGCTAGAATAGCAAATTTTTATAAGTATTTTTTAGGAGGATTTCTAACATGAACAAGACAGAACTTGTAGCAGCAATTGCTGAGAAGACAGATCTTTCAAAGGCTGATTCAGAGAGAGCACTTAAGGCTTTCATCGAGACAGTTGAGAAGGCACTTAAGAAGGGTGACAAGGTTCAGCTTGTTGGATTCGGTACATTTGAAGTGAAGAAGACAGCTGCTAGAACAGGCCATAACCCAAGAACAGGCGAGAAGCTTAAGATTAAGGCTTCTAAGACACCTAAGTTCAAAGCTGGTAAGGCTTTCAAGGATGCTCTTAACTAATAAGTTAGATATATAGAGTAGTATCAACTGCCACGACTTGTTCGTGGCAGTTTGTATTATAGGGAGAAGTTATGAGATTAGATAAGTATTTAAAGGTTTCTAGACTTATTAAGCGTCGTACTATTGCAAACGAAGCTTGTGATGCAGGAAGAGTTTCGGTGAATGGAAAGGTAGTCAGAGCATCTTACGACGTGAAGGTTGGAGATGAACTGGAGATAGTATTCGGAAATAAAACAGTGAAGGCCAGAGTTCTTAAGGTTGCAGAGACTGTAAAGAAGGATGAAGCTGGCGAAATGTTCGAGCTTATATAGACTTTTTGCTACATAATTAGTGGTTTTTCTAAGAAAAGACTTGCACATTATGTTAACATAATATATACTATAAAAGTGGTTTTCTCTCTAATAGGGAAATATTATTTTTATGAGGGTATTATAAAAGATGCAGGAGACTAGGGTTAGAAAAACGAATAAGCAGTCTAACTTTGGACTGATACTTGTTTTTATAGTTGTTATTACTATTATAATTGCAAGTACTGTTAGAAGTATTTCTCTGCATCAGAAGAGCGAAGAACTTTCAGTTACTCAGGCTCAGCTTGAACAGCAGCTTGAAGAGGAGAATAACAAATCCGCTGAACTGGAAGAACGCGAGAAATACATGAAGACCAAGAAATATATTGAGGACGAGGCGAAGAATAAACTCGGACTTGTTAATGAAGATGAGATATTGATAAAACCAAAAGAGAAGGATGATTAGTAGCAGTTGATAGAAATATCTGTCGACTGCTATTCTTTTATGAGTATGAAAAAGGATTTTCTTAAAGAGGTAACTTCATATATTAATGAGCATTCCATGATCTCACCAGGGGACAGTGCAGTACTTGGCGTTTCTGGTGGGGCAGATTCTGTGTGCCTTCTAAGAGTTATGGTTGATTACGGAGTGAAGGTGAAAGTTGTTCATATAAATCACATGATACGAGGCGAAGAGGCAGATAGAGATGAACAGTTTGTAACTGATCTCTGTGAGAAGCTCGGAGTGGAATGTAAGGTTTATAGAGAAGATATTCCAAAGATGGCCCGCGAGCAGCATTTTACTGAGGAAGAGGCAGGAAGAATATTTAGATATAGATGCTTTGAAAAGGAGGCAGATGCTCCTGAAACAAAGATTGCCATAGCTCATAATAAGGATGATCTGGCCGAAACAGTTCTCTATAATTTGATCAGGGGAAGTTCTCTTCTCGGACTTGCTGGAATAAAGCCGGTGAGAGGCCGAATTATCAGACCACTTCTTACGACTTCAAGGTCCGATATTGAAGAGTACCTGAATGAAATTGGACAGGATTATATGACGGATTCGACCAATCTGGAGCCAGAATATGCCAGAAACAAAATAAGGCTTTCCGTTATGCCGCTGCTTAAAGAAATAAATGAGGGGGCAGCAGATCATCTGGTGGAAATTGCTAAGGACGCATTTAAGCTTGGTGATGAGATTAAGAAAGAGGCTGGAAGCGATAATAAGGATAAGGAAGATGCAAACAATAATGAAATAAAAATAGATTCTCTAAAGTCCCTTACAACGCTGGCTCAGGGTGAACTGGTTCTTTCAACTTTGGAAAATGTTTGCGGTAGAAGGAAGGACATAACTCGTGATCACATTCAGCTGGTTCTTGGGCTTGTGGATATGGAGACTGGCAAGAGTGTCAACCTGCCTTATGGTATGACAGCGCAGCGTTCTTATGACAAGATAGTGGTAACGAGAGGTGATGAAAAGGAACCTGAAGATGGTGAGCCGATAAAGGTGAAAGGTTCTATACAGACTAGCATTTATCCTTATGATAAGAATGTTTCAATCAGTAAAAAAGAATATACTAAAATGATTGATTATGATAAAATAAACTCTGCGCTTGTGCTGAGAACACCTGGGCCTGATGACTTTATCGTGGTTGATGGCAGAGGTGGAACAAAGAAATTATCACGTTATTTCACACATGCTAAGGTAGAAAGAAATGAGAGACTTTCATTTCCTGTTGTGGCAGATGGAGACGAGATAGTTTGGATTGTTGGACTTAGGCTGAGCGAGAGATATAAGGTGGAGGATTCTACCAAAAGAGTTATGGAGATACGTTACGTATCTGAAGATATAAAGGAGATTTAAATTTTGGACAAGAAAAGAAGACCGGGTATGGGCAATCTGCTCATTGCATATCTACTGATTGCATTTATGCTTTTCGGTGTATATGTGCTTCTGTATAAACCGGTAGACGTGGATAAGACTTATACAGATTATCAATTAAAACAGGATATTAAAGCTAATAAGGTGGTTTCAGTTGAGGTTTCACAGAATAAGGAAATTCCTACGGGAACAATAAATGTAAAGCTTCAGGATAAATCAATCGAATACTATACCCCGGATGTAAATGAAACAATGAAGATACTTGAGGGTAAGGATATAAAGTATTCTCTCAATGATGTAAGCAGAGCAAAACTGGTTGAGAGAATGATGCCATATATCTTTGTTTCTGTTCTCTTTGCCATCTATATGATGGGACTCACTACTCAAATTAATTCTGCCAGTGGTGTTGGCGGAAGTGCAGGTCTTTCGGACTTTGGAAAGAGCAGAGCAAGGAAAGATAAGAAAACAGGTATTACATTTGATGATGTGGCTGGACTGGAAGAAGAAAAGGAAGAGCTTAGTGAGATAGTTGACTTCCTGAAGGATCCGGCTAAGTATACTGAGATTGGTGCCAGAATACCAAAGGGTATCATTCTAGAGGGCCCTCCGGGAACTGGTAAAACCCTTCTGGCTAAGGCTATTTCTGGTGAGGCAGATGTGCCATTCTTCTCAATATCAGGTTCTGATTTTGTGGAGATGTTCGTTGGTGTCGGTGCTGCCAGAGTAAGGGACCTCTTTGCAGATGCTAAAGAGAACAGTCCTTGTATAGTATTTATTGATGAGATAGATGCTGTTGCAAGACGTAGAGGTACAGGTCTTGGCGGCGGTCATGACGAGAGAGAGCAGACACTTAATCAGCTGCTGGTTGAGATGGATGGCTTTGGTGAGAACGAGGGCATTATAGTTCTTGCTGCTACAAACCGTGTTGATATTCTTGATCCTGCTATTCTAAGACCAGGAAGATTTGATAGAAGAGTTATGGTTGGTCGCCCTGATGTTAAGGGTAGAGAGGCTATCCTTAAGGTTCATACTAAGAAGAAACCTCTCGGGGACGATGTGGATCTTCACGAGATTGCCAGAACTACAGCAGGTTTCTCAGGTGCTGATCTGGAAAACCTGGTTAATGAAGCTGCTATTAAGACGGCTAAGGAAGAAAGAAAATACATTACAAAGAAAGACCTTGATGATGCATTCATTAAGTTGGGTATAGGAACAGAAAAGAAATCCCGTGTGGTTTCTGAGAAGGAAAAGAAGATTGCAGCTTACCATGAGTCAGGTCACGCTATCTTGTTCCACTTACTTGACGAGATGGAAGAGGTTTATACTATTTCGATTATTCCAAATGGTTCAGGTGCAGGTGGTTATACAATGCCACTTCCTGATCAGGATGAGATGTTCTGGTCAAAAACCAGAATGCTTCAGAACATTCAGGTTTCAATGGGTGGTCGTATTGCAGAGTCTTTGATCTTTGATGACATTACCACTGGAGCTTCTCAGGATATCAAGCAGGCTTCGAGCGTTGCAAGAAGCATGATCACAAAATATGGCTTCTCAGAAAATCTTGGATTCCTTAGCTACGAGGCTGGCGAGGGCGAGGAAGTGTTCATAGGACGTGAGATCGGCCATCAGAAGCCTTACAGTGAGGCTGTAGCGGCCCAGATAGATGAAGAGGTAAAGAAGATAATAGATTATTGCTACAGCGAAGCAGAACGCATTCTCAAAGAGAATATTGACATTTTGCACAAGTCAGCAGAATTACTTCTTGAAAAAGAAAAAGTTACTGGTGCTGAATTCCTGGAATTATTTGATGAGAACAAATAATATTGGTAAATGTGTACAACCGAAATGCTTAAAATGAGATATAATGCATAACTCATTGTGAGTGTTGCATAAAACTTGGTTATAATATACAAAAAAATATTTAAATAAATTTCTTTTTTGTGAACACTTTTTAAGGGATATGGGTATAATAATACTTGTAACCCCCCAATACATTATATAGTTTTTTGCTACACCCCATAAGTAACAAAATACCTTCTCCAAAAGAGCTTGCCTACCCCGGCAGGCTCTTTTACTATCCCAGTGTTTATGCGGCTTCCGAGACTTTTGGTCTTATTTTTTTTGACCTCAAAAACGGTTTGCATAAACGAAAATATTATGTCTACTATACAAATTTACTTTACAAATGAAACCCGCAAACGCCCTATTTATAAGGGATGAGCGGGTGTTCAATCTGAAGAAAAATCTGTAAGATATATTTGGGGGCTAGTGGGGCTTATTGCGGCTAATGATTCACGTAGGAAAAGATATAAGCCTATGAAGGTTAAGACAATTGCTAAAATAATTACTACTGAGTCTAAATATAATATGAATACTAACTGGAGACGAGATGATACTCCATCTATGAAAAGACTTGAAGATAGAATAGCAAATTATGTTTTTTCTTGACATATGAATATTTATGCGATAATATTCATATGAAGAAATTATTAATAATATTCATAGAAAGGACTTGTTATGGCTGTAGCTTTTACACAGGAACAAAGGGACGAGATACAAAGGAAACTGATTGAAGCCGGATTTGAGCTTTCCTCTACAATAGGATTCAAGAAGATGACGATTGCTAAGATCACTGAAGCAGCAGGAGTTGCTATTGGCTCATTTTATATCTTCTATGATTCCAAGGAGAACTTCGCTAAAGCACTGATAGGAGAGATGGAAGCAAGATCAATGTGCAAACTGACTGCTCTCCTTTCAAATGACGGGACAATTACGGTTAAAGAGTTTCTTGATTGGTATCGGGACTATTACAGACCGGAGAATAATTTTCTACTGAGAATAAGGCTTGAAGACTGGATATGGTTGAAGTCACATATCACTGACGGAACATATTTTGAAAGTGGAAAGGATACGGATCGTATTACAAAAATTCTACCATGTATTACCGGAATCCGTAAGGATATAGATATTGGAATAGTCATAAACTTTATTAAAGCGATTTACGCAATATATCAGAACAGGGAAACATTTTTTGAAGCATCTCTTCAGAAAAATGTGGATCTCATATTTGACACAATCTACTGCTATGTAAGGGAGGATACAGAATGAGTTATCGAGATGAAATAGAACCATTTCTTGAAAAGTATCCATATCAGGTGATGAAGGTTTGCGGTGCAAATATCCGCTATGTTCTGGCGGGTGAAGTGGGTAAGCCTTTGATCATATTTTTTAACGGCGGGATGAACTGCTCCGAGATGTGGTTTGAGTATGTAGAGAAGATGTCTGATGAATACAGGACGCTCATCTTCGATTACCCGATAGAGATAAAGTCTGCTGATGAAACGGCAGAAGTCATACATGAGTTTTTCATAAAGCTTGGAATAAGCAAGGCGTTCTTTGCCGGAGCGAGCTTCGGTGGTATGATGGCACAGATCTTTACAAGGAAGTATCCTGAAATGGTAGATGGTCTGGGACTGTTTTCTACTGCAGGACTGGATGAAAATACATTGCGGACAGAAAA